>Ga0206963_10046_pt1 | contig 43035 bp, 37 predicted proteins | sample Alteio_BWOrgHeat_28_FD_152958 | JGI IMG/M metagenome (GOLD analysis project Ga0206963, IMG submission 152958) | Enriched cells from forest soil in Barre Woods Harvard Forest LTER site, Petersham, Massachusetts, United States -... | ecosystem: Environmental > Terrestrial > Soil > Temperate forest >... | reverse complement strand
GTTTGCCGCCACGGCGGGTGACCTCAACTTTTTTCTTAAAGACGCGAGCGAGTTCGGTTGGTTCGGAGCGAAGAAGAACCAGCCTCCTATCCAAAGTCGGACTCATCGAGTGGGGGAAAAAAAGCCTAATGCGATCGGCCCCTACGATATGCTTGGTAATGTTGCGGAATGGATTGCGGATCCGGTAATTAGAGGCGGCTTCAAAATCTTTTTTGAGGAATTTGAAGGATTAGGTAGGACCTTCCGAGGGAACAGTGCCTGGCAACCCTGGGCAGGGGTTCTTCCTGCGGATAAAGAGAAAGGAAAAGCCTACGCCGGCCGAAAGGACGTGGGAATCCGAGTCGTTCGTACCAAGCTTCCCATAGACCGTTTCGATGACGATGATAGAGACGGAGTTCGCAACGAATTGGACGTCTGCTCAAAGACACCAGAAAAAAACCTCCCCGCGAAAAGTGGCATACATCGAGGGTGTATCGGGGGAGAGATTCCTGACTATCTTGATCAGAATCTTGATGGAATAGATGACCTTTATGTCGATGTGATGGCAGTGAATATTCTAGACCTGATTGGTCTTGGAGGCCGGACGGAAGCTCAGATGGAGGCCCTTTATAATCGTAATCCCAATGGCCGGGAGCTAGGTCGAATCAATCGCCTTCGAAACGCCATCCCGACGTGGAAGGCCCCGGTAGTCGTGAATTAAGGAATTGAATTGGCGTCTACGCCAGACAAATATTGGAAAGCGTCTCCCAATCCTTAGAATAACGGATTCTTACGTAAATAAGGACTCGCATGGCACGGAAAACTATACCGTTACTATTGAAGTGCAATGAACGAGGGATCTTCCCTTACTTTAAAAAAACTCGATGAAATGCCAGAGAGCCTCTTGGTTCCCGTGCACCAACGAATGCACCCTTTCGCTTTCCACGATGAAGTCATCTCCGATCTCATAGCCAAAAGCCAGGGTCTTTCCCTTCCAGTACCAGTAATCCGCACTGCTCCCCTTGGCGATACCAAACACTTCGGCGATTTGGCCGAAGTTATAGCCGGTGTCTTGTGCCATCACGGTTCCAATCTGCTTAAATCTCGTAACATCCGAAGCATCGGGAGGGGAATCGGTATAAGCCCAAGGGTACATGACGGTCGCTAGATTCGAATGAATATCGACGCTGCCAACAATGTGATGGGTCGCGAACCAGGTCGTCTCATTTCGAATAGAAGCATTAGAGACATGATCCGGATCTGCGGGATATGGATAATCACGATTGGGATCTAAACCGTTGCACTCTCTGGTTTGATTCACATAGCCATCCGGACAAACGACGGGAATGAAATAGATGACGTGTTTATCGAGCATCGCGGTAATGCGAGCATCGGTGCCATAATTTTTTATTAGCCCTTCCACAAAATCCATCAAGACCTCTACCGTTGTGATTTCGTCCCCATGGGTTGAAGAGGTGATCATCAGTTCTGGCTTATCCGCGAAAGCGGCTTTTCCGGTAAGGCGAAGCGCTACCAGGGGGCGGCCGTCCTCTGAAGATCCATAATTCTCAAGTGCTCCCATGTCAGGATGGGAGGTTACGATGGTTTTAAGTTCTGTCTGCACCGAATCGAAGTCTCGATAGCTCCCTCGCCATCCGGGATGTTCCTTGTCCCTTCGGCGCAAGACATCGGACACGTCCTTTTCCACAAGTTTTGCATTCGGTACTAATCTAAGAAGTAGAGGCGCGCTATCTTGGGGAACAAACACCTCAAATCCAGGCCCCTTGCGCCTGGCAATATCGAACTGCTCGCCGAGGACGCGCATGGTCGGAGCGTTCAAGTTTTCTACGTAATAACTGGAAAAAATTCTATTGGGCGTGGAATACCCAGTCGCAACCGCGGTCAAAGCAAGAACCAGCCAAAGTCGTTTCATTGTGCCCCCGAGCCAATTTCTGAGGGCACCTAACGACTCGCTTCTTCCCCAGATTTTTTATAGAAGATAAGTGTACTCTAAATGCATGGGCGGTCAACCCAACCGATTTCGGGAATCTCCGGAAGGGCGCTGATGGGAAATAAAAAATTAAGCCTAGGCAAATTATAGTTTCAAGGAAGGAACCGACCGGAACCTTCTTCACTAATCTCCTTATCGAATTTTCAGTAATGATTCTGTACAATGCGAATATGTTTGGCCTAATTTATTGGGTATTGTTTGCATTAGTTCTCGGATTTGGAAAGCATTCGATCGCAATGGAACCACAACTCCCGCATATGACTTTGCCAGATAAGTATGATGTCTTAGCACCCGACGGATCCGAAATAAGAATTCTATCGTCTTTGAAACAGGCGAGTTCCGTTCACTGCCGCCTTCCCTCGCAAAGGGTTTCTCTCGCCACTTATAACAAGACGGTTTCTGAAATTTGGTATGTGCTCAGTGGAGAGGGTGAGATCTGGAGAAAAAACGGAAACGAGGAGCATATTACTAAACTTAAGCCGGGAACGTCCCTAGCGACTCCGGCGGGAACCCATTTTCAGTTTCGTTCTCTAGGTGCCCAACCGTTGGACATTTTCATAACGACGCTTCCTCCCTGGCCTGGTAACGAGGAGGCGGTTGTTGTCACCGGCCCTTGGACTGCCAAACTCAAATAGCATCCCGATTTGGCGACCCAGCGCGTTTGACATAAACTGGGCCTTAGTCGACTTCTAAAGATGGGTATCTTCGAGGGGGCTAATATTAAAACATTATCGTTACGTTCCAGAGTTTGGATCATGGCTGCCACGATGGTGGCTTCGGCAAGCGTAGTAGCGAAACCGCTTCACATCAACGTTCCATCGAGTCACACGCACGGTAGGGCCGTTTGTGTCTTTCCCGATGGTTCGAGCCCCACCGGGAGCCCCAACCAGCACTGCTATAATCCAGATGAATTCTTAAAGGCCTACGGAATCGACAAGCTGCACGCAAGAGGATTAACGGGAAAAGGACAGACGATCATCTTCGCCGATTCCTTTGGCAGTCCGACATTACAAGCGGATCTGGATCATTTTAGCGATGCCTATCATCTTCCTAAGACTACGATTCAGTACATCTATCCTAACGGACCCTACATCAATCCCCTCTCCAATGCGGACGAGACGGGTTGGGCGGAGGAGACAACGTTGGATGCCGAATGGGCCCATGTCATTGCCCCGGATGCCACCCTCGTGAACATTGTCACCACCAGTTCGGAGACAACCGCCATGAACGGGATGCAGGATCTCTTTGATGGCTTCAAGATAGCTACCCAGAAGTACCCTAACGCTATCATCTCGATGAGTTTCGCGACTGGGGAGGCTACGTTTTCCTCCTCAGAGATTACTACTTACGTTCAAGGATCACTCCATCAAATTCTTCAGGCCGCGACTGATGCCGGGATAACGCTTGTGGCGGGCTCGGGGGATTGGGGGACGGCTTCCATTAATACGGATCAGACTGTGATGTACGCTTTTCCGACAGTAAGTTACCCGGCCAGCGACCCTCTGATCACTTCAGTAGGTGGAACCTCCATTCAGGCGAACTGGAAGTGGAACCCTGAGGGAACGGCGGGAGATTATTGGAAATGCAAATTGGCGCAGCAACCCATCTGTCCGCAAGACTTTCTTAATTCTTCAGAGAACACCAACCGCGTTACCGAGATGTTGTGGAGAGAGGATTGGGCTATCGCCGGTGGTGGCGGAGGAATTAGCACGACCTTTACCAGTCCAGCGTTTCAAGCCGGGCTCAGTAGCGACGTTCAGAATCTGGTCAAAGGATTTCGAGCCGTACCCGACCTCTCTTTCAACGCCGCTATCAATGGTGGGGTCGCGGTCTATGAAAGCTACGGAGCTAGTAAACCTGCGACCTGGCAATCGGTCGGAGGGACGAGTGCCGCTACCCCGGAGATCGCGGGCCTAGTCGCCTTGGCCGGTCAAGAGGCCAGCAATCGTTTGGGAAGAACCGTTGGAATCGGAAATCTAAATAAACTAATCTACGCCCTATCCTCGCAGGACTTTAACGATGTCGTGTCGCAGACCATAGGGACTCAGAATCAGGTCAGCATCGATAACAACGCCCTGTTTTTCAATGCCGATGTGCTTAAAGCCGTGGGCCCGACTCACATGCCACCTACCGCAGTGGCGGGGTATTCGACGACCGAGGGTTTCGATCTAGCCACGGGGTTAGGAAGTCCGCGAGGCGAGACTTTTGTTCTGGACTTAGCGGCCGCGCGAGTGGCGCAAGGGCTGTGATCCGCTAAGTAGCCGAGCAAATTTACCGTGAGATATCCTAGGGGACCATCGCGGTAGCCGCGCGCACTACCAGCGCCCGTGACGGCTGCTGCTGTAGCCACCTCTGCCGCTGCTGTGCCCCTGGTAGGAAGGGCCGGAAGAACCAAACCAGGCCCCAGCCTCACTTCTCGTGTATCCGTAAGGGTCTCTGGAATAGCCACCTGACGAGTAGCCCGGACGCGTTTCAATAACGACTACTTCCGGATCTTTAAGATACTCCTCCGGTGGTGGAGAGGTACCAAAGGTCACCGCTCCAATTCCTTTAAGCCGGAAATAAGAACGAACGAGATGACTATAGTGCCTCCTCCACTCCTGGTTCCATATATTCATATTAGTAAAATCATTTGTCTCGCTCTTCATTTGGATGACTAATTTGTCCAACACGGTGTGACTTCGACTGTTGTATCGGTTGATAAATGATTTGCCCCCCGACTCCGACCACTCAATCAGACGAGTCGCCTCTTCCGTTTGTCTCTTGAAGTGATCAGCCAATAGATTCTCCAGGGAATCTTTTTCCCGACCAAAACCCGCATCGAGATTGCCCAGATTAGTCAGCTTTTGGTACAACCTAGCGTTCAAACCAATCGCGGCGTAGGCCGCCGCACTGTAACCTTTTTCGTCCCTGGGAGTTTGATCCACTTTTAATGTGTCGATGAGATAGTTCGCCATCGAATCATTGTTGTGAATTACCGCCAGCATGAGCACGCTTCGTTTCTCACCATCGCGACCGTTAGGGTTTAGCCCCAGGTCGAAGAGGGACATCGTAAAAGAATTGAAACGGTGTTTTTCCATTAAGATACCAAGCGCCCTCGTGGCGGCGGCTTCATCAATCTGAGATACGACCAGCGAAGTTATTAACTTTTCGAGCTCCGGGGAAAGCGGCTCTGCATGATTTACCAATTCGATCAATGCCTCGTCTCTCACAAGGGCCGGGGCGCCCGAGACAAGAGTATTAACGACTTCATAAAAGTGGTGGCGAATCGCCCAACGAACCGTCCGATAGAGATCGTCTCCCTGGGGAGGCGCGTAAGCGATCAAATCCCTCGCGTTGTGACGAGACGCTTCTTCATGAAAATTAAGTTTAGAGGTCAAATAGTCATAAATGGTCTCTTCCTTGTTGTTCGTCAGAGTCACATCTGGTTTTGAATCCAAGATAGCTTGCGTCACGTGCCGGTGACCCGTCATAAGACTTACCATCAAGAGCGTTTGCCCGAGAGAATCTTTCACGTTGACGTCACCCACTCCCAATAACGCAGCCGCCTCTGCGACCTTGCGATCGGCCGTGGGAAGTTTGCCTTTGGCCAATTTAAGAAAGAGAGAATAGAGCTTCTGTTGATCCGGGGGGAGATTTGGCGTTGATAACAAATGTTCGTAGTATCGATAATAGTCGTATCCGGCGAGACGATAGGGTTTGTCGTGTTCTTTCCACGATTCCACGGTTTCGTCCGATCCTCGATATAGCTCGCGGACCAAAACAGTGTCGTCAACCCTGCGTAGCTCTATGGAATACCTGACCTCGTAATTCCCGTAACGGGGCCTGAAGATCGTTCGGCCCCACCACAATTCCGGACGATCCTGGGAAGGTTCAGGATGCCGAAAGCGAAGTTCGATACTGTCGGGACCACCCGACCAGTCCCAGCGGCTGTCCCCATCATAACGTTTCCTCGGGCTGATTACCCTAAGACCGTGAGAGACGCGAGATCCCTCGATTTTCAGCGGCTCGCGCAATATTTTATTTTCAGACACATATTGACCCGGAATGAGTTTGACGGCCTCAGTCGGAGGAAGACCTCTTTCTTCTTCATTCCGCGACTTGTCCGCTTCCTCAGACGGATTGGGAGAGTCAGATTCGGCGAATCCCCAAATGGGGGAAAGAGCCAAGAAAAGAGCGATTAGCGAGCGAGTCCACATAACGTCCTCACGATTTCTTATTGGGTGTTCTCCTTCTAGGGGCGGTAATCCGACGTGTCAACGGCTAAGCAGAGCTCATTCGAAGCGGGGATTAAAGGCAGAGCACTGGCAGAAAAAAAAGATTCTTACCGAAAGTAAATTTTTAGCCCCTCGCAATCACCGGCTGCGGTTACTCGGGTGTGGCCTCTTCAGTTTTCTTGTTTCTACGGATCGATTTTTGTGAACTTCGAACCCAATTTTTTTTTGCGGGATTTGGCTGACCAACGGCAGACGAGGCCTGACTATACATTTTCTTGGGCACATAGCCTCGAGCCGTAAGTTTTGGCCGCACGCCGGAATAGCTCGGTTTGGAGTCATCCGTCGAATAGAAGCCGACTCCCCCACGATGTCTCAAAGGCTCGGAGCCCGGAGAAAAGGCGCCGCCGGAAGCCGGTCTGGATTTGAAATCTCTGTCCGGCGGAAACGGCTGCCATTCCGTCCTTCTAGGCCTTTTGGTAAATTCGATTTTTACCGGTTTTCTTTTGTCCCGGGCTTTGGTCGGTTTGAAACGGCTTGGGACCGTTGCCCCGTGACCAGAAGCAGAATGCGGACGCGCACCAAATCGTTCCGGTTTATGACGTGGTCGGGCTGAAGATTCCGGAGCCGCACGCCGCTCATCAAATCGGGTGACCGGACGCTTCGTCGGACGAGAACTAGGTTGGTAGTCACGGCGTCGGAAATCCGAACGCTCGACTGGACTCCGCGGCGTCCGCGATACCGGACTTTGATGCGCTCTGGGGACCGCACCATGCTGGGCCCTTGGCATCGGAGCTTGCGGAGCACGAGTCGCATACCGTTGTGGCGGTTTGGGCCGAACCACCGGCGCAGCTTTTTTCTCTTGCGTTAGGTTCAACGGAAAGCGTCTGTTTCTTCCGTCAATAAAAGTGACCGCGTGGCCCTTCTTTCCAATTCTTCCGGTCCTGCCAATTCGGTGTAAGTAATCTTCCTTGGTGGCCGGATAGTCGTAGTTAATCACGTGCTCAATATCCAAAACATCGATTCCACGGGACGCGATATCGGTAGCCACCAAAATTCGGACTTCACCCTCTCGAAACGCTTCCAACGCGCGCTTTCGCTCGCCATGACTTCTTCCGCCATGAAGATACGCCGCGGGCTGGCCCGCACGATCCAGACGACGGGCCACATGTTCCACATGGCCTTTGGTATTTACAAAAATTAAGATCTTTCCGCTGCATGCGGCGACTTGGTCCAGTAACAGTCGCCCTTTCTCTAGCGGGGTCGTATTGATCTGCTCTTCGTGAATTTTCGGAGCCTGAGAGGGATTGTTAGCCAAACTAACGCGCTCGGGTTCGGTTAAGAGTCGATCCGCCAAACGTTTAATTTCTGGAGGCATCGTGGCTGAAAAAAGGAAAGTCTGTCTTTTAGGGGGAAGATGCCCCAGGATCTCTTCCACTTGCGGAGCAAATCCCATATCGAGCATCGTATCTACTTCATCGAGCACCAGTATGGCGACCCTAGAGAGTCCCAGACCTCGGCTTAGGTGATCATTAAGGCGACCGGGAGTGGCGACCATCACGTCGACACCATCAATAATTTCCCGACGCTGTCGGCTAAAGGATTCACCGCCTACGAGAAGCGAACCACTGAGTTTTAATTTTTCACCTAGCTGGCCGATGAATTTGAAGATCTGAGCGGCGAGTTCACGGGTGGGAGCAAGAATAAGGATCTGCTTTCCGGGTTCGGGATATATCGAAGCCAGAGCTGGAATACCGAACGCTCCCGTCTTTCCCGTGCCAGTAGGAGCGATGCCAAGAATGTCCTTTCCAGCTAGAGCGGCTGGTATGACCCCAGCCTGAATCGGTGTAGGGGTATCAAAACCCACACTGTCCAACGCCTCGACGAGAAGCGGAGGGAGGCTTAATTCTTTAAATTTCTTTATGACTTCCACGCGTTACCTAATTTTCCAGAGGCCTGACCAAGGTAGCGCAAGCTAACAGTTTCTGGGGGAGATCACCATCTAAATGTGGGAAGGGACGGGGGACCAACCTAAAACCTAAATGCGAAAACCTAAATGGCAAAAGTCTAAATTCAATTTAGAACTTCCATATTCCCAAGTTTAATTCTGACTTTTGCGGTTTTAGAGCCGCTGCCTCAGCACCCCTCCAACTGCTCCAGAATCATAGCCCCAAGATGCTCTATCTTGTGAGGCCCCATACCGTGGATCTGCTCCAGCTCGCTCAACGTTTGTGGTTTTTTTCTGGCTAGGTGGTGCAACGTTTTATTGCTGAACACTAGGAAAGCCGGGATATCCTTTTGCTCCGCATATTCCTTCCGCCAAGTTCGAAGCACATCCACTCTCACCTCTTCTTCCGCGGAAAGAGGGGAATCGAGATCTTTATCCTTCTTGGGTTTTTTCCTCCTCACCACACGTTCCACAAAGCGCGCGGAAGTTCTGTCCACCTTGCGGGAGGATTTTGGTTCGCAGATGTCGCAATGACCGCAGCCTTTCAGGCGACGTGAGTCACGAAAGTACGTGAGAATTCCCGCATGGCGGCATTCTCCTCCCTCGGCGAACTGGACGATGGTATCCAGCGCCCTCCATCGGCTCTTGATGTAAGCGGCTTCGACTTCGGCCTCGGCTTTTTGAATGAAGTAGGCGTGTAGCCCCTTATCCTGCTTCGAATAGAGCAAAAGGCAGGTGGAGTCTTTTCCGTCCCGTCCGGCGCGTCCCATCTCCTGATAGAGACTTTCAATATTGGCCGGCATCTGAAAATGCGCCACTAAACGAACATCGGGATAGTCGACACCCATTCCAAACGCGTTGGTCGCGGCCAAAATACGAAGGGTGCCCTTCTCGTAATCTTTTTGGATCTGCTGACGAGTCTCCGTGTCTAGCCCCGCATGATAAAACCCCATTCCAGGAAACTCATTTCCCAGTTCCGCGACAATCTCCTCAGTCTGGGTTCGTTTTCCACAGTAGATGAGAATTCTCCCGTCAGGGACTTTGGCGATTGCGATTCTAAGAAATGCTAGCTTTTCGACGTTATTATCAAAGGACTCGACCTGGTAGTAGAGATTGGGGCGATAAAATCCGTGAATATGCTTATGCACTTCCTTGAGTTTCAACTGCGCAATAATGTCTTTCAAGACGGGTGGCGTGGCCGTAGCGGTCAGAGCCAGGATCGGGACGTCGGGCCGTAACTCTCGCAAAAGATTAAGGCGATAGTAATCCTTCCTAAAATCCGGGCCCCATTGGGAGACACAATGGGATTCATCGATCGCAAATAACGAAATGTTTTTATCTTTCAGCCACGGAGAAAATCCTGGCTTCTGAACTCGCTCCGGAGACAAGTATAAGATGTAGCGCTTGTGACGATTCACTTCCGAAAACGTGCGCTGCTTCTCTTCATAGGTTTGGCCTGAATGCAAAGCGCCGGCGGGGATTCCCAATTCCGTAAGAGACTTCACCTGGTCCTGCATCAGGGCTATCAGAGGAGAAATGACGATAACCAAACCTTCACGAACCACGGCGGGAAGTTGATAGCATAGTGATTTTCCTCCACCCGTTGGCATTACCGCCATCGCGTCGTTGCCTCCCAAAACGGAAATCAAAATATCTAGCTGTCCCTCTCGAAACGACTCCAAATGAAATTTGTCCCGAAGGACCTGTTGCAGACGCTGGGTGGATAATACTTCAGACACCGGGGCATTATGCACGGGAGATCCCCCAGTGGCAAAATGTCTAGGGAGCACGACGAAGGCCTTTGCTTCAAGAGCGGCGCATCAACCGACTTCTGTCACTTATTTTCTCTCTTCTGCGTCTACCCATTGTGGGCATCACAGTGTCATTAGGAGGTACGGATGACTAAGGTATGGGGTTCAATGAAACGATTTTACGGACCGCTCTCTCTGGTGGCGGCTCTTTTTCTCGCGGTTTTCACTCTGACCAAATCGGTCGGTATTGCCAACGCCAGTCCGCCTCATGTGGTGGCGCCCCCCAGTGTTTTGCCACCTTCCTCGTTTCGTGAGACGTCCGAACAATTCCGTGCCGTCGCCAATCACGTCGGTCCCGCAGTGGTGAGCATCCGGGCCGAACGATCCTCCAGAGCTCCCAAAGCACTTTCGAGAGACGAAAGACGCTATCGAAACTCTCCCAACCCTTCCCCTTTTGGCGGCACGGACCCTTTTTCCGAGTTCTTTAGAAACTTTGAACAACGAGAGGATACCCCCGAATCCACTCAAGCTAGTTCCGGGTCAGGTATCGTCATCGATAAGCGTGGGTACATTCTCACCAACAATCATGTGGTCGAAGGTGGCACGAAATTCACGGTCGACCTATCGGAAGACGGCAGCCTTGAAGTACCCGCTACCTTGGTGGGAACCGATCGTCGCACCGATCTGGCGGTGCTCAAGATCGCCGAGCGAAAAGATCTCACCGTCGCGGAATGGGGCAACTCCGACAGTGCGCAAGTCGGTGATTGGGTCGTCGCCATCGGCAGTCCCTTTATGCTAGATCACTCCGTCACTCAAGGGATTGTCAGCGCCAAACGTCGGAACTCCACTAACCTGATGGGGCCAGATTACAGCTATGACATCATCCAAACCGATGCCGCGATTAATCCGGGCAACTCCGGAGGGCCGTTGTGTACGCTCGACGGTAAAGTCGTGGGCGTTAACACCGCCATCTTCACCCAAAGCGGAGGCGGAAATATCGGCATCGGATTCGCCATTCCCTCGAACCTCGCTCAAGAGACTGCCACCAAATTAATTAGCGACGGAAAAATCACTCGTGGAAGGCTTGGCGTCTACATAGGAAATCCGTTAGCGGAATTGAAAACGCAGCTGGGAATCAGCGGCGGGGCCAGGGTGCTAAAAATAGAACCGAAAAGTCCGGCGTCTGGGTCAGGTATCAAACCGGGCGATATCATCCTCGAAGTGGATTCCATTCCGATTAAAGATGCTACCCAACTTCGCCGAACGATATCGTCCGCTTCCCCAGGTCAGAAGCTGGCATTTAAGGTGCTGGACGACCAAAGCAAGAAAACGCGAACGGTCAAAGTTACTCTAGGGAAACTAGACGGTGACCGAGCCGTGCCGGACGGAACAAAGTCGGACTCCAGCCCTGATACGCTCGGCCTATCCCTTCAAGAGCAGGAGGGCGGCAAGGGACTCGTCGTGGAAAGCGTGAGGCCAGGATCCATAGCGGCGCTGCAGGGGATCAATCCCGGTGATGTCATTCTTCGTGTCGACCACACCCCAGTGTCTACCCTCAAAGGGTACGAAGACGAGACAAAGTCAAAGGAGTCTTTGACCTTGCTCGTAGATCGCAACGGGGAAGAACTCTTCTTTGAGTTCTCCCTCCCAGAGAAGTAAAGGCTTCTCTAACAGGAACAGAAAGGCCCGACGGAACCTCCTCCGTCGGGCCTTCCTCTATTTTTGAGTCGAATTTAAAAAATTAGAATTTGAAATCTTGGACGACCTCTTCAACGAGGCTCAGCGGAATGTCTCGATTTAGAGAGGTCGGCCGACGAGCCGCGGTTCGTCCGTCGAGATCCTCGTCGTTCTCACCGAAATAAAGAACGTCGTCCTTAAGTTGAATAAGATCGAAACTTGAGTCGGTTCCCAAACCACTCAACCGGGCCTGCTTAGTGATGTTATAGTACGTGCCCGATTTCCAGCCATGCCCCATTGCCCGCCGAATGTCCATGTCGGCAACGATCGCGGCATCATGTATTGCCATGAAGACATCACCGGGAGTCAGTTTGATCTTTCGAATCGTCTTATCGTCGCCGGCAGCGATGGGATCGAACGACATATCTTCTTCAAATTGCAATCCAAACGCTTCGTTACCTTTAAGGCATTCTTTCTCATTATAACCGACTATCCATTGAGACTTCTTACCAGCGGCAGTGAGTTGGACGGTAATTCGGCCATAAATTTTGACTTCAGGATCGACGGGAACATTAACCACCTGGGGGCAGGCGTCTATCAAAGTTCCCGCAGGTAGGCACTTCGATACGTAAGTTCCCACGGCGAAGGTATTAGTGATGTCCTCCGCTCCGTAGGCGAAAGTCGATAGTAACAGTCCAAAACACAAGAAAAGCCGGCCGAACACTCGCTTCATATCAAACTCCCTTTGCCGTTTGAGTTACTACATCTGAAACGGCGGAACAAGGGGATTTTGACTCGCTATGTCACAATCGAAGAGGAACCGCAAAAGCTTAATATCTTAGGAATAGATGGGATACCAACCACTTTAGTGCGGTTGCGGTACCCCCTGCTGAACGACCTCACCACAAGGCATCCCATGGATGAGAATTGGAGGATGCTGAGGTAGGGCGCCATCTACTACCTTGGGGAAGTCACGGTCTCGATCTGCCAAAAGAGCAGCATTTAGCTTCAACTGCAGTTCTTGATAGGCTCGGGTAAAGGGTTGCCCCTCCTGATCAGGAAGCGGGTATTCAAAGCCATGGAGCCAATCTAAGGAAAGTTTTTGGGATCGGCTCTCCACTAAGAGTCTCGCGGCTGGTTGTGCGTATGTGGTGCGAAGCAACCCAAACGGAATTCGATACACCTTGGGATTGGCGTCACGATCTTCTAACGAACCACGGCGCACGATATATGCATAGGTACCTCCGTTCCAGGGATCTTCGACAACGTGTTCTTGAAACGCCAAGACCAGAACCGGAACGGCCGACTCTCCCTCTACCTGAACGAAGTACTTATGGTTCTGGGGAAGCTCGGGAATCTCTTTAAAAACGCTCGCCCTCGGAAATACCATGTCCTCCACCGTACGCAGAGAAATCTTATGAGGAGAGGCTACGGGCAAGAGCTGCCCTGGTTCGCCACGCTCAAAACGAGTGACGTTAAATCCCGCGTGATAGAGCGTACGATTGCCCGTGATATCCGCGTAAAAGGAATGATACGTCGCTGGCGCGAATAGTCCGGTCTCCATCTGCACCATCGTGACACTACCTTGGCCAAAAGGAACGCGATGGTAGAGCGCCTTTAATTGAGCGGTAGGAATCGGATCGAGGACCAAATCCGCATCCCCTCCTCTTCCCACTTTTTGCAAAAGCGGCACGTACCTCGTGGGTATCCCTTTACGATTCATCGGCTCTACCGTGAAGAAAAGACGCGCATCACTTTCAGTTGCCGTCGCGTCCTCGTGTATGACATCGCGATCATCACGCTGCGTTTCGGTGATTCTGGCATAACGATCCACGACGATGACTGGAATCTGCAAGGGAACACCGTGCGCATCCAACGTCATCGGACCGGAAGGAATCCCGTCGTCCGAGCCATAGGTGGCACCATTTAGCGAAACTAAGGCGAGAAGCCCCAACCAGACTAGTTTCATCCCCAACCCCCTTATTTACCCTTTCCTCGATAGAAACGAAAATGGCGGTCGGCGTCAATGAAAAATTACGCGGTGGGATGAAAGGTGGTTTACCTTCCTACGAATGGATACGTTGCTTCCCTGCCGGGAAACATCTGTCTATTGCGCCGGTGGCTGCGGTTGTACCCCGTAAACAGCTCTCGGGTGTCTATCTACCTACGATCGAGCCATACGTTGCGGACGGAAAGAATAAGATAAAACGAGCTTCCGGTTCATGTGAAAATCTTGAACGGGTCAAGTAAGGCCTAAGAGGCTCGCTACCGTCTAGAGAATCGGCGATTTCTCGCCGGTCAGTTTTTCCGAGACTTCCCACAATTTGCCGGAGAGCGCTTCATCATACGCCTGCTTCTCGGCCTTAACTTCTACGGGGTTGCCTCGCCATTCAAAAAAATTGGCCGGTCCGTAATACGTTCCTCCGCGCACTTCGGAATCGGTCGCGGCACGCAGGGTAGGCCAGGCCCCCTGCTCTTCCGGTTGGAGGAGTAAGGCTCCCAACGGCTTAAAAATTATTTGGAGAAGTTTGCTATTTGAGGCCGGCCCGTTCGCCGTAAGGTTGGTGTTAGCCACTCCAGGATGCACGATGACACTAATCGCTTTGCTACCCGAGCGCACCAATCTACGCTGTAACTCCATCCCAAACAGAAGATTTGCCAACTTGGATTGTCGATAGGCGCGCCAGGGATTGTAGTTCTTTTCCCAAGATAGATCTTCGAATCGAATCTGTGCACCTCGGTGAGCCAGTGAACTGACAGTTACGATACGTCCGAGTGGGGCATTGAAAATTGCGGGAAGCAGCTCCAAAGTCAGCGCAAAATGTCCTAGATGATTGGTACCGAACTGCATTTCGTAGCCATCCACGGTGGTCTTGCGACGGGGTAGAGCCATCACGCCAGCGTTATTGATAAGCAGATCGAGAGATCGCCCACTGGCGAGAAAGTTTTTGGTGAAATGGCGAATCGATTTAAGATCGGCCAGATCCAACGCCGCGACTTCCACTTTTGCTTGAGGCAACTCCCCGGAGATTCGAGTGCGAGCCGCTTCCGCCTTACCAATATCCCGACACGCGAGGATGACCGAGCATCCCGCTCTGGCCAATTCCCGAGCGGCCTGAAATCCGACACCACTGTTGGAGCCAGTGATGACCGCCGTCTTTCCTTTTTGTGAGGGCATATCAGCAAGTGTCCATGTCTTTTTCATGCGGTAGGTCTACCCCCCCTCATAGCAAAAGTCGAGACGCTGCCTACGACTTATAGCGTCAAGAAGTAGAAAACTCCTAAACCGTTCGGCTACCGGATTTGGGGCTGTGCCTCTATCCATTTTTCCGGAGGGCCAGTATGCTCCCGACTGGATGTCTTGGTTCGACAAAACCGGAGGAAAAATAACGATGGTTCCTAATATTGCCATTGTGGGTGCCACGGGTGCCGTGGGCGAGATGATGAGAAAGTTAGTGGAAGAGAGAAATTTCCCTTTCCGCTCGATTCGGTTCTTGGCCTCGCCAAAAAGCGCAGGGAAGAAGATTCAGTTCAAGAACGAATCCTTCACCGTGGGTGAAATTCGTGCAGAGGCATTTAAGGATGTCCAGATTGTTCTCTCTAGCACCCCCTCCTCCATCAGTTTAGAGTGGTCTCCCATAGCCGCTAAGGCGGGAGCCCTGGTCATCGACAACTCCAGCGCCTGGCGGATGGATCCCCAGGTCCCGCTGGTGGTTCCCGAAGTGAATGCTCACGCTCTTTCGAAAATTCCAAAGGGAATCATCGCTAATCCCAACTGCTCCACCATTCAAATGGTAGTGGCGCTAAAGCCCTTGCACGATCGGGCGCGCATCAAACGGATCGTAGTGTGCACCTACCAAGCCTCTTCTGGGAAGGGCGCGACGGGAGTCAAAGATCTCGACGCTCAGTTGATTGCCGTAGCCAATCACCAGAAGTCCCCTAACCCAACTGCCCACGCCGGCGTACTCGCGGGAAATGTCCTTTCCTACGACTGGAAACTCGGTGAAGACGGCTATTCCGAAGAGGAATGGAAAATGGTCTGGGAGACGAAAAAAATTCTTGGCGATGAGAATATCTTGGTATCACCCACGACGGTACGCGTACCGGTTCGCGTAGGCCACTGCGAGGCTCTGCATGTCGAATTTCATTCGCCGCTCTCGGTGGCGGACGCCGAACAATGTCTGAAACAGGCTCCCGGCGTCGTTTTTCGTCCGGGCTACGGAGCAGGCCGAGTGCCAGAGCCAAGAGAGGCCGAAGGACGAGACGAAGTTTTTGTGGGAAGACTTAGAAAAGATCCGACGGTTCCTAATGGTCTGGCCCTATGGGTAGTGGCCGACAACCTTCGCAAAGGAGCGGCTACCAACGCTGTTCAGATCGCAGAGCTGCTGATTAAAGATAAGCCTTAAGCGCTGCGAGAGTGGGATCTATCTCGGTGAAAAACGACTTCTTCTTTAGGAGTACCGCCAAGCTATCTGGAATCTCGACCACTCTTCTAACCAGAGGCTCCACTATCGATTCAAATTTGCTGGGATGAGCGGTGGACACCACAATCCAATGAGGCGTTGCCTGACGTTGCCTTGCGTGAAGGGCCGTAGCGGTGTGGGGACACCACACCTTGCCGTAAGATTTTTCCCCCATCTCAATTTGACGGCGGATCTCGTCATCGCTGACTGAAACAACGCTAACCTCCTGTTTCAAATCCGCCAGAGTGGGGTAGAGATCAAAAAGACGCTCACTATTACTCGGATTTCCGACATCCATCGCGTTGGCCAGAGTAGCGATGGTGGGCTCGGGAGCCCAATTCCCCGTCTCGAAATAATTAGCCAGAGAGCGATTGGCATTCGTGGCCAAAACCACCTTCCCTATGGGTAGCCCGCTTTTTTTTGCCCACAGCGCCGCTACGGCGTTACCCAGATTTCCTGTCGGGATGATAAAGTTTGGAGGGCTCTTGTTCTCTCGGAAATACTCGAGCGAAGCCGCGGCGTAATAGATCTGCTGCGGAGCTAATCTTCCGATGTTGATGCTGTTCGCAGAGATAAGTCGGCGATTTTTTTTCCACCATTCATCGAGAAACGCCTCTTTAACCATCGCTTGGCACTGATCAAAATCGCCTTTTACAGCGAAAGCTCGAACATTATCTCTCCAGCAGGTGAGCTGTTTCTCCTGTCTCGATGAAATCTTTCCCTTGGGAAAAAGAATAATGACTTCAACGCCGGGCATTCCATGGAAGGCGCTGGCCACCGCTCCCCCGGTGTCTCCCGAAGTGGCCACCAGAATAGTGAAAGTTTCCTTGGCAATGCCCGAGAGATGTTTGAAACACTGGGCAAGAAAACGCGCCCCCACATCTTTAAATGCAGAGGTGGGGCCGTGAAAAAGTTCCAGCACCGACGTGTCTTTTCCCACCGCAACCAGAGGGATTGGGAAAGTGAGGCTGGCCTCGCAAATCTCTTTTAAATGTTTTTGAAGACGATCCCCTTTAAATAAAGGATCTAAAAGTTTCACCCCTATTTCCGCTAGAGTGTTTGCCCCTTCAAACGCTCCGGACTTGAATTGGGCAAAGCGTTCCGGAACATACAGCCCACCATCCGGGGCAAGACTCATTAAAATAGCTTCGGAAAAGGAAACAGGAGGGGATCTCTTTCGAGTACTGACAAATTTCATCTCAAAGCACCTTCGCCCCATCCAAATTGATCGAACAGACCCAACCACTCGCGGCAATTCCAGCCTCTTGAAACGCCAAAAGCATGGCTTCCTTCACTTTGGCCCCACGTTCGGGGGAGTCGACCCAGGCAAAGAGACTGGGTCCCGAACCCGATAATGAGCAACCCAGCGCGCCCTCTTGTAAGGCGGCGGCCTTCACACTATCGAACGACGGCACCAGGGGGGCACGCTGAGGCTCGATGAGCAAATCTTTGAGTGATCTTCCGATCAAAGCGAGGTCGCCTTGAAAACACCCAGCGATAAACGCCGCCAAATGAGAAGCCTGTTCGACGTGCGTTTTCAAACTGAGATCACTTTTCAATATTCGCCTGGCCTCCCTGGTATCGACGCGCAAGAGAGGATGGACCAGCGCGCAGAGGACTTTTTTAGGAACGGGGATGGAGATGATATCCACGGGATCGATCGAGTGTGTCAGCGTTAACCCACCGTAAAGACATGGGCTGACGTTGTCTCCATGCTGGGCACCACTCGCGGCCTCTTCGCCGAGCAGCGCGTAGGAAAAAAGCTTCGCCGGGGGCAAAGGGGCAGGCAGAAACTGGTTCGCCGCCACGATCGCCCCTACCGCCGATGCCGCTGATCCTCCCATTCCCGAACCTAGAGAGATTCCCTTTTTGATCTCAACCTTGAATCCGAAATCCAACTTTTGCTCATTCATCAGAGCAAGCAGCCCTTTGGTAGCCGAATTAAGCTCGGCTACCCTCGGCAATGCTTTGAGAGCCTCGATCTCTTTCCGATCGGAAACGGTGGGTAGTGCGGTAATTTCGGAGATCTCAATTCCCCGAGCGTTTGTCTGAATCAGAGTAATTTCGTCACCAATGCCAGAGATCGGAAATCCCAATAGATCAAAACCAACGGCGACGTTGGCTACCGTCGCCGGCGCAAAGACCGTGACCTGCTTCATGCGGGTCCCCCCAAATAGCTGACGAGTCGAAGCAGATCCGCGAACACTCCACCCGCCGTAACTTCCGGACCAGCGCCGGGCCCCCGAACGACCAGAGGTTGCGAGTGGTAGCGCGACGTGCGAAAGGCGACTAGGTTATCACTGGAAGTGAGACCGGCCAGAGGGTGACTTTTCGGATAGCTCTTAAGGGCTACACTCGATTGACCTCCCGGGATGATCGTTCCCACGTACCTAAGCACCTCATTTTTTGCATTGGCCTTCTCCCAAAGTGCTTTCATCTCAACGTCCCATTCGGCTAGTCTGTTCAGAAAATTCTCAGTAGTACCGCTTCGTAAAGGCTCGGGAACCAGACTCTGGACCGAGAGATCGGAGAGTTCGAGCGGCAGGCCCATCTCTCTCCCTAGAATCATTAACTTTCGCGCCACATCTAATCCAGAGAGATCTTCTCTAGGATCGGGCTCCGTAAAACCAAGAGTCTTAGCCTCTTTGACTATTTCAGAGAAGGCGCGCTCACCCGTATAGGAATTAAAGAGAAACGATAGGGTTCCCGAAAGGACTCCTTCGATCTGCAAAATCTTGTCGCCCGTCTTGACCAAATCACGAAGAGTGCGAAGTAACGGAAGCCCTGCCCCAACAGTAGCCTGACATAGAAAATGTCTTCCCGACTCCTGTCGAGATTGCTCAATCTGTTGATATAGTTTTAACGGTCCCCCGTTTCCCTTCTTATTCGGCGTGATGACATGAATCCCCTGTTTGAGCCATTCAGGATATTGTTTTGGAACAATGTCATCGGCGGTGCAATCGATGACTACGGTGTGAGGAATATAATCGGTCACTAGATGACCGACCAACTTCGCCAAGTCCGCTTTTTCGGTTGCCCCCTCGAGTCTCGGCCGCCAACTTCCCAAGTCAAGCTCGGGATCGGTTAAAACCATTTTGCGGGAATTCATGATTCCCCGTATTCGCAAATCGATATTGGAGCGTTCTTTGAGTCCGGCGATCTGGGTCTTTAGTTGATCTAGGAAGGCTCCACCGATCAATCCGCAACCGATGACTCCGATCGACAGCGTTTGAGGCGAGAGATAAAAAGCGGCGTGAGCGGCTCGCACCGCTTTGGTGGCCTGGGAACCTTCGACGACCACCGAGATATTGCGTTCCGATGACCCTTGAGCGATCGCCCGCACATTAACCCCGGCCTGTCCCAGAGCCCCCAGAAATCTTCCCGCGATTCCGGCCTTTCGCGCCATGTTGTCGCCTACAATAGCTAGGATGCTACATCCGGTAACGAGACTTACCGTCTGTATTTGGCCGCGATGCAATTCACCAAAGAAGGCCTTCTCTACCGTCTCTTTGGCAAGCAACGCCTGCGGTTCAGGGATCGCAATGCAAATGGAGTGCTCAGAACTAGCTTGGGAGATCATCACCACCGAGACGCCCACCTCTTTAAGCGCTCCAAACAATCTTTCGGAGACTCCCGGCACGCCTATCATGCCGGTCCCTTCCAGGTTGATGAGCGCCATCCGGTCGATAGTGGCAAACCCGGTAACCGGGCGATCGGTGGCACACTTGCCATGAATCTGAGTTCCCGGCTTTTCGGGACGAAAGGTATTGCGAATCCATATGGGAATTTCTCTAGTGATCGCCGGCGCCATCGTATTGGGGTGAACGACCTTGGCTCCGAAATAGGCTAGCTCGGTTGCTTCATTGTACGAAAGCTCCTTTAGCACCACTGCCTCGGGAACTAACCTCGGATCGGCGGTGTACACTCCGTCGACATCGGTCCAAATGGTGATAACTGAAGCCTCAAACAGCGAACCGAAAATGGATGCCGAGAAATCGCTTCCGTTTCGTTTCAGAGTGGTTGGAATTCCTTCCAGAGTCGAAGCGACAAATCCAGTGATAACGACCACCGCGGCGGGGTTCGCCTTAAGCCAATCGCCCGTCTTACTCTTAGAGACATCCCAGTTGACCACCGCGGCGAGCGGCTCGGAGCGAACCACCAACACCTGGCGGGAATCGAGCCAAGTCGAGTCTATCTTTTGCCTCTGCAAATGGGCATTGAGGAACTGGGCCGACCAGATCTCTCCATATCCCGAAATCAGTTCCAACATCTGATCGGAACAACTTCTAGCCAGATAGATTCCGCGAAGCATCTCCTTCACGTGATCGAAGTCAGTCTCGATAGACTGAAGAAGGCCTGAGGGATGATTGGGCAATAGCTGGGAAAGGGTGTCCGAGTGTTGCCTTTTCAGGGCTTCCCAACTGACAAGATACTCTTCACGTCGAGTCGCCTGTCGAATCAGATCGATCAACTGGTTGGTAACGCCAGACATCGCCGACACCACGATGGCTTTGCGCGGCGACTTATCCAGGAGACAGATGCGCGAGACATCGCGATAGCGATCCGCGTTAGCTAGGCTCGTTCCGCCAAACTTGTGCACTACCCAAGGCTGTTGTTGCATGCTCCGACCATTATAAAGCATGCGTGCCAGCTGGTGACAATTATTGTCTCTTGTGGGCGACAACGAATTCCGCTATATCCATGCGACTCATTTAACCCTGTATGGAGTCTGTTCATGCGGTTTTCAGTTCTGGCGGTTGTGTTCTGTGCGGTGTTCCTGGTGGCCTCAAATACCTGGGCGGAGGGCAATGATCCTTCGGAGCCTGGCGTCCCCACGAAGGGTTCGAAAGCAGATGCCCCCGATCAAGGCCCGCCGGTAAAGGCGGCAATACCGACTCAGGAAGAGATCGAGCAGTTTATTCGTGATGGCGAACGAATCTCTAAAATTCCATCGACGCAGGCTATCGTCGTAAAATTTCTGACCGTGGATGGCGGCAAGACTAAAGGGAACAACAACTATTCTTTGACCGCTTACCCGGTGATCACCAACCATGCTCCAGTTGTGGACCAAAACACCGGTTTCGAACTCATTCCCGGATTGCACCGGAATATCCTAGGTGAATTAGATCCAACTTCCCATTTCGAAGTCGACATCACCGGCCCTATCGATATTAGGGACGAAAATCTGTCGCTGCAAACGGGGATGGAAGAGTTGAACACGGCCTTGGGTCATGCCAAGACAATGGAAGCGACGGCAGAGCGCAGTCGACTTTCTGCCTCCTTATTGGTCTGCCTTCGCAGAAGCGTTGACCTAAAAACCTGGAAGAACGTTCAGTGCACCGAAGTGCAAAATCTTTTTCAATACGTGGGAAAAGGGTTAACTACCTCTATCGCTCGAACAGATACCGGGGAATCGGCGACCTTTTCTTTAACGATTCAGAACAAGTAATTTCTATCGCGTTTCGCGCAGAAACTATCCCGAGACCCAGAGACGTTTTGGGAAATACCTAATCACTATTCGGAGGATCGGTTTCGACGGCGGGACCGGTTGCTCTAGATTTCACCATCGCCGCGTAGGTCTCTGGCAGGTTGGTTTCTAAATATTCCCGTACCTCGTCAAAGGCTCTCAGAAATTCGTAGCACGCCGGGTTGGCAACGTTACGTTCCGCGATACTCCGCACGGCCTCTCGAGCTAGCACCTGTCTAGTATAGTTCAACTGTTTGTGGGGAAGAAACCACGGTTCAGGCGTATCTTCAGGAAATAGGACATTGTTTAACTCCAGAATTTCTACAAGATGGCGTAATGTCCCCCAGCGTCCGATAGCCTTATATTGCGCCGGCAGTTCTTTCCCAACTTCAGCTAGCCACAATTTCGCCGATGCCTCATCGTCTACGCTATAGCCCGGACCAAGATAGCTCTCGTCATAAACAATAAAATGAACTCCCGGAGCGGAATCCCTCCTAACGTCACTCAGCACTGCTGAGGCATCATGACCGATGGCCCATCGTGCGATGGCCTGAACGTGTAAGTAGGTACGCACCAAATAGCGATAACAGGTCATCGAGTGGCCGGTTTGGGCCACAAATAGCGCAAGAGCGAGCACCACAATAGGCGCGCGGCTAGGCCTTCTATTTTTCTTACCGGCTAACGAAATCAACGATTACCACCCGTTTTTTGAGGTAGAGGGTTAAATCAGGTCGGCCGAAGTGTCAACCCCACAAGGGCCAATCCCCATAGGTCTTGCCTAATACCTCTACCTCCCGCCATCTCTCAGAACAGGGAAATAGCACTGCGGAGGGAATACCTCGGCCTCACCGATCACGTATAATGAAAACGATGCGACTACTCCTCATACTTTGCTCCGCCTTATTCTCCATTATTGGAGTGGCCAAACCTCATCATCGATCCTTTTACGCAAAACAAGTCATCGCCGACCCATCGGGCCAGGGGGGAACTGGGTACCTATTATTGGAGGTGTGCGAAGTTAACGCGCAGGGCATCACGACAAAATCATATCCGGCGGTGGCCAAACTCGGCTTTTTAAAAGGGCTAGATCCCAACTTTGGCGAGAGCGGCGTCGTGAGCCTAGAAGGAATTGACGGCTGGTCCGAAGTCGACGCTAGTCGTATCAAAGTGATGCCCGATGGGACGGTGTATGTGGCCGGTAAAGTCACCGGCACCGAATTCAAAGAACTTTCCGCCCAGGACCGTTCCGATTTCAACGACTATTTCGAACTTTCCAAAGAACAACAACTAACCCAGGAACTAGTCCGAGCGGAGCAAATGACTCCCAAGGGAGAGCATCCCCAAAGAGCGGTTGACCGCCTAGACGATGAAATCGAGACATTAATAGAGAAAATTGCCTCCCGGAGTCCCTCGCCGAAAAAACAATATCGCCAAGCGAAAGATAAAACTCAGCATGCTTTCGTCACTAAGATCTCCAAAGAAGGAAAATTAGACCCGAAATTCGGCGATGGAGGGACCCGAATTGTTATGGGCCTTCTGGACACCGATCGCGATGTCGTAGGTGGACTCGCCATACAACCCAATGGCAATGTCGCGTTTGCGGCATCGGTTCACACCGGCGCGGATAGAGCCGACACCGTCATTGCCAGACTCAATTCCGACGGTTCGGATCAAGATCAATTCCCACATCACGGTAAGCTACGGATACCTGCGCGTAAACTTCCCGGAAATCAAATCGGAGGAGGATGGGAGCCGGTAGATCTCCACTGGTCCCCCACCGGCTTTCGGGTCGTTGGCCGGTCAGTATTACCATGGCGCGAAGAGTCGACGAGATTTATTCAAATTGACGTCCCCGCCGACGCAAAGACCGAGCCGAACGTCGAAAAACTCGCTTCCGTACGCTACCTCACTCGCCCGGGAGAAAGCAGCTCAGGTTTAGTTTACGGTCGTAGCTCCAGTTCAGACCTGTGGATCGTAAAGGTTAAGAAAGACGATCTAACGAAAGACACAAAGCTCGTGGTCAGACGCCATCCCCTTAAGGCCCCCTCCCTTTCGCCATTAGCCAGTTCCGAACACTCCGAACCAGCGGCAGACCTCCGAGTGTCGATCGATGTTTCGTTTCGTTCGATTCAAGGAATCACCATCGGTGACGACGGCGACCTCATTATCGAAGGTTCGAAAGACTCGGGGAAGATTGGACGAGTGGTAGTATCCAAGAATGGCACGGTCCAAACCGGCAACATGACCAGTACCTTCGATACCCTTTACCAAGAAAATGCAAACCCCGTATCAAGATGTTCACAAGCATACTCGGATACATTCGAACAAGCACTCAAAGCCATGCAGAAGTAAAGAAGGTATCAGCTAGTTTTTAGACCATGCCCAGTTCGAAGTTCTAAAAACTAGCTGATACCTTTGAGATAACCCTCACGGCCAATTTGTAAAGAAGGTATCAAAGAAGGTATCAGCTAGTTTTTAGACCATGCCCAGTTCGAAGTTCTAAAAACTAACTGATACCTTTGAGATAACGCTCACGGCCAATTTGACCGCTTCTAACGAGCCACAAAATCAGCGCGACAGCCCCAATCGAACTGGCTCTGAACACTGACCACTTGATCCATTCGCTTGTCGTAACCAACCGTCCTCAATACTAAAGTAGAGATCGAGCCCTCTTGCTGGAGTCGATCCGGCAACATGGAAAGACTCATGAAATCCTGATCTCCACGAATGCCATCTACCACTTCTGGCTCGGGACCATAACCGGTGATCTTTAGGCTACGAATGTCAGGGTAGTTCTCGTTATCGGCCTTATCCGCGTACATGTTTACGGTTCGGGCCTTTTTCAACTCGAAGCGTTTCTCCCAGAGGGGTTTTTCCTTGATGGGATCGTTCAGATCCGGCCGCACGTCGTTGGGAAATGCCCTAAGGACAAATTGAATCTTGCCGTCAACTTCCTCCAACCTCAATGTGTGCCATTGTCTAAAGTTGGAACTCGATCCATAGCACTGAACCATCGTTGGTCTAACCTCGGTAACGTACTTCTTTTTCTTCGCCTCACTTAAGAGGTCTTCATCGAATGCAAACGCTGCTACGGCCGTTAATACGCCCACCAAGACAATTAAAGTTTTCATGTCCCGGTACCTATCACCGAGTTATAATTCACGCAAGATGGATAGATCGCTATGTTCGCGGCTCTTCAATCTTGGACCTTTAAGAGCTCCGACTCAGTCCGGACTTCAAATCCCGCATGGGTACGCCCGAGTCCGACATAGGAACGACCCATCATTGAACGAACGCTTTCGCTTCCGACCTTAAACACCGTTTCACTGCGACAGGCATCGCCTTCCAAGAAGCAAGGATGCACAACGCAACAACAATGATACACTGCTCTTCATCAATGATCATTGGAAGCCCCCGAACTCAGCCACAGTCCTTAGAGCTTTACGCTGGTACAACTCTTGCTTAATCCTAGGGCCTGTACTCGAATTGGATAATGCAGCACCCGTGAGGTGTGTTCTCTAATTTGAGTACAGGCCCTAATAAAGCTTTCAATCTAATGAGGAGACGATCATGAACACGATAACTTTCTGGCTCGGTTCATTTGCCCTAGTGTTGGTAACGCTCGTGAGCTCTTGTTCTCACGAAGAGATTAACCACGCACTCCAAGTAAAACTCGCGCAAGAAGAGGTGCCGGCGGATGCTCAAGCCTTAACGAGTGAAATGAGAGAGAGAATTCAAAACTCGAAAACGATGACGGTAGACCAGAAGCAACAACTTCTCAGTCTTCAGGCAGAAACGAGCTCGAAACTTGTCTCGGCGCGCAGTGAATCCCTAAAATTACGATCCCTTCTAATAAAAGATCTTACCCGAAATAATTACAACGAAGCCGAAGTCGATCTCATTAAATCAAAGCTCAAGACAGTGGAAGATGAACGCCTCGCAACAATCTTTTCGGCCGTGGACAGAGTGAACCAAATACTGGGAAGAGAATCCCAAGAACGGGAACAGTATGCGAGAGATCTAGTTTTTCAAGAACACGGGAGAAATTAAGACAGCTCAGCTACTTCGAGTTTTCCGATTTTGGATTGCCTTGGCAGATTAGAACGGCTTGGTCTTTAACCTTCGATTGCATGCTTCGAAAACGGAGTAAAAGGTCATCGTCCCGGTGTTCGAGAGTAAATAGTAGCTCGTGGCTGGCAAAAGTAGTAGTCGAAGCTCCTCGATTTAAAGACTCGGAATTGTGAAACTCGATGAGTGAGTCGTTTCCGGAAATCGATGCCCTTAATTCAGTAATTCCGTCAGAACCCTGTATTCGAACGTGGCCGAGTAACTCTTTGCCCTCTAGATAAATCTCGACGTTGTACTTCCAACAGGGGTTGGCGGTCGCCTTCACGTCGCCGACCGTCGAGTTCGCAGAATTGCACTGTTCGCAGTTATATTGCCCTTCCCACTTCTGGGGGAGTTCGCCCTTCTTGGCGTTTGGATTTTTGGAACCGTGCATTCGGAACGCAAGAACTGGGGTTGCAAGCACAATTAGCGTAAAGAGTATGACTGCCCGGCGTCCCATCTTGAACATGCTATCGGAGGAGTCTCCAGGGAGCTATATACAGAGCATTGAAATATTGAAATGACGATTACGGCCAGTGGGCCTATTTCTATTCTCGCCCACATGGCAATCCCCAATGTCCTGAGAATCTAGCGTGCGATCTGCAGAGGCTGGAGCGAGAAGTCCGGGCCAGCCTCTGAAGAAGGTTCATTCGTAACAATAGAGATTGCCGTCATCAGCGTAGTAGCCATAGCAATAAACCAACTGCCCATCCGAGTTGTATCCGTAACCCCAGTCATCGGCCATTGCTTTTGTGGAAACACAAAAGGTGCCCACCAACATAAGTCCGATTAAAAATTTTCCAATCATTCGTTTCACCAAATACCCCCTTTGCTTAAGAACTAGGAAAGCAACTGCCTTCGTTACCATTAGGAGATTAATTCCCTTGGCTGCTTTGAAAGCAAACGGCGTGCCATTTTTGAACAGGCTTACAGTCCTTCGAGAACGACTTCCGATGGTAGAAATTACCGGGCACCTCTTTAGACTGGGAATGAAATGGCACTGGAGATTGTGTATTTTAATGGTGGCTCCCCTCGTAAACCGATGAACCTGACCGTTTATGTACGCAGACACTTGCGAGAGCACCTTACCGCCCCCTGTCTAACGGCGGAGTCTACAAGGCCTCAATCGGAGATAGGCACGATGGCGTTAAAGAGGGGGATTTTTCTTTAATTTTCCAAATGGTCTTGTTGAACATGCCTATCTCGAGATTAGGATCCGTCTGTCCTATGGCCCTATTCTCAGCGTTGGAAAAAGAAAAACGCTAGCGTAACTAGTCGATCGTTGATCTACGGGAGGCACGGAAGAAGTTAAGACAGCTTAAGACTTGCGCTGTTTTCCATGAAGCAGGAACAGGCCAACCCCCAGAGAGGAAAAGGGAGACCGGTCTTGAATGGACGGAGCGAAAAAGGACCGCTGTTTGCGTAAATTGAGCATCGAAAAAGCGGTGGTGGCGATGGCCAAGATGGTAAGGATGCCGTTGATCCAAAGGGCGGTCCGTCCTAAGTGTGAGTGGAATGGTCCTGTGAACTTTTCCACTCGAGTTACCGGATACAGAAGTGACTTAACCAAGATCCCTAGCGGAGAAAGTCCGAAGCGGGTGATGGGATAGACCAGATCCTTGAAAGAGATGAGCCCCTTCCAATGGGTCAGAACCTCCCAGTAGGAAGAAAAATGATCATAGACCCACGTCAGGTGGGTCAACCAAACCGCTTCCGCGATTAGGCAAACTTTAAGAACCCTATCCCAAGTCCGACTTAACATCGGCAGTACTTCAAGCCACAAAATCAAAGTCGCTGCATAGCTACCAATCGAATAGCGATAACCGAAGGAATTACCCATTCCATTCCAACCCACGCAGACGATAAACGTTATCAACATCCACAACCAACACGCCCGCGCCATCCAAGAAAGCCTTGTGAAGAAAAAGGGAGCACTTCCCAAACACAACAGCCAAAAAGGAGCGGTAAATATGAGGCCCCAGGAGTCACCCCACAAGACGCGATTAAGTTCGTGTCCGGTCACTCCTCGCAATATCGTGATAATACCGGTCGATGGAACGCCGCCGTAGTTATGGAAAATGACGGTATTGCCTATGATAATTAGTGCAATTAAAGACGACAGAAGAGCCCCCACCGCCCATCGCTTTTGCGCCCGCGTGATTCCTCCGATGCGTTGGCTTCGCTCGTCCCAGATCCTCGCAAAGACCACCAGAAGAATAGGGGCATCGTTCACTCGCGTAGCACAAAGCCAAAAGGCAAAAAGAAGCGAAGCCGTATAGCGACGTTTGATAGCGAGGTAGATGGTAAGTAGCGCCAGAAAGATCTCACCGGAATGGGCCATCGTGCAACGCGCCGTGGCGTAGTGTAGTACCGGCACCGCGAGGAGAAACGCCGCAACCCAGAGAATGCTGCGCAACCGAATCGCTCCCAGCTCCATCACGATGCGATCGACCAGAACGAGCGACATTGCCCAACACGTATACGACGTCAGTCCGATAAAAGTGGATATCCAATGAGCCGAATCACTTTTGAAAAGAAACGCGCCGATACGACCGGCAATGCCCGCCGGAATCCAGAGCGCCGCCACTCCGGGAAAGTGGTAGGGATTGGGACACGACGCATCAGGGATGAGAAGAAAACGATGTAGCCAACTTAGGTAGCAGGTATCATCTATAATTTCGCGAACATTGAAAGCGAGGGGGACCTCGAAGAAAATTAGAAACACTCCCGCAACGATGAGAAGCATTCCGTACAGGCGCGACCTTTCGGTCCCGAACGACGCAGAGAGCAATGTTTTCATGTGAATGTAAAGCTAATGAGGATCAGACTGAGGTGTTAGGTTAATTGTCTCTGGATTTAAATAGAAACACAAGGCGCGCCACTTCCCCAAACCACCGCTTTCGCATAAACTAGGAATAGTACATAAGTCTTCCTCCTTTTCTTCCCGGTCCCCTCTTCACAAGGACGCCATCATGCCAAAGATCGTGTTGTCGCAGCTCGGCTGCGGATACTGGGGTCCCAATCTTCTTAGAAATTTTTCTTCGCAACCCAACTGCTGGGTGAAATGGGTGGCTGATCCGCTTCAGGCCCGACGAAGTTATGTGGAAGAGAATTTTCCAAAATCCAAAACCACCGCCGATTGGCAAATGGTCCTATCAGACGCGGAAGTCGACGGCGTTGTGATCGCCACCACGGCAAGCAGTCACTATGAGCTAGTCAAAGCGGCGTTACTCGCCGGAAAACACGTCTTCGTAGAAAAACCGCTGGCGATGCGAACTTCCGAGGCTGACGAACTGGCGGTCCTGGCCGCCAAGCAGGCCAAGACGCTCATGGTGGGCCATACTTTTTTGTATAACCCTGCGGTTCGCTTTCTAAAAAATCTTTTGCAGCGAGGCGATCTTGGTCAGCTCTATTACATATACAGCCAACGGCTCAATCTTGGGCAAGTGAGATCCGACGTAAACGTGTGGTGGAATTTGGCCCCCCACGACGTCAGTATTCTTCTGTATCTGATGGATGGAGCCCTTCCCTCGTCCGTGAGCGCTCGAGGCATGGATTATATTCAAGAGGGGATCGAGGACACAGCGTTTGTATGTCTTAAATGGGCCAACCGAATCGCCGCTCACATTCACGTGAGCTGGCTCGATCCCGGCAAAGTGAGAAAGATGACTTTGGTAGGCAGTCGAAAGATGGTCGTTTACGACGACGTGCATGACGATAAGATCGCTATCTTCAACAAAGGCATCGACCGTATTCCCACAGCCGGCAGTAGCATGGACTACGATCACTTTAACAAGTACCAGCTGCTTCACCGGGCGGGCGACGTTTGGCTTCCACGAATCGACTTCAAAGAGCCTTTGAAAATCGAAGCGGCGCATTTCTTGGAATGTATCTCAACCGGGCAACCTTCGATCACCGGTCCCGCTCACGCCAGGGATGTCGTCGCGATCTTAGAAGCGGGGCAACAGGCATTGAAAACCGGGCAGACCATTTCGCTTGCCTCAGGCACCGAAAATGCGCTCGATGCCAATTTGCCGCGCCGCCCTTTGAGCGCCACGGCATAGACGTTATCCTGGAAGAGCAGCCTACACCTCAGTCTCCCGCTTCCTCGCAATAACCACTGAGGTTCACCCCTAAAATTTGGTGCCCCCATGTACCGCAACGCCAAGATTGCGCTCGTAATTCCGGCCTATCGCGAGCAAAAACTTATTCCCCGGACGCTCGCGAATGTCCCCGATCTCATCGATCGGGTGTATGTCGTCGACGACTGCAGCCCGGACGATCAAAATCGAGTCGTTCTGGAGTGCGCAAAGATCGATCCTAGAGTGACGTTGCTCAAACATGATACCAACCAAGGACCGGGCGGAGCCATTATCACAGGCTACCGCCAGAGTAGTCGGGACGGATATGACATCACCGTCGTTGTCGGCGGCGACCATCAGATGGATCTTTCGGAAGTGACCAACTTCTTGGATCCGCTTATCGATGGAGAAGCCGATTACGCCAAAGGAAACCGGTTCGTGATTGAGAAATTCGAGGAGACCGTCGCGCGCATGCCGAAGATTCGCTTTTTCGGCAATTGGATTATCACCGCCATGACGAAGCTTGCCTCAGGTTACTTCAATGTAATGGATGTCGTCGATGGATACACCGCGATCACGAAACGAGTGATCGATGTTGTAGACTGGTCACGGGCTTGGAAACGCTATGGCTATCCGATGGATTTCTTGATTCGACTCAATGCCTATGGGTTTGCCATTGTGGACGTGCCACGAACCTCTATCTATTTACCGGGAGAGCGTCAGTCGCAAATAAAGGGCGCCAACTACGCGATGAGAGTCACGCCCATGTTAGTCCGAGCCTTTTTCTGGCGCCTTCGTTTTAAGTACATGTATTTGGATTTTCATCCGCTGGTCTTTTTTTACTTTCTGGCCTTCACCCTGCTGCCCACCGGACTCTTGCTCGGCGGTTTTCTCATCGCTAATAAATTGTTCTCAGATGGTGCCCAGGTCACTGCCCCCAAGGCGATCTTGGTAGCACTCATTCTTCTCTCCGGTTTTCAATCATGGCTCTTTGCCATGCTATTCGATCGGGAGACCTCAAAGGAGACCGCTCGAAACTCTCTAGTCCGTAAGCCTATGATTACTAACGTCGGCCCTTCGGTAGCGCGTCCCCTACCCCGCCCTCAACAGGTCGTTTGAACCAAACGTCCTCCTAGATCATAAAATCAGAGACATCGTTCTCGCGTCCGCGTTGGCAGAAGGCCTTTTCGTGAGGTACACCGATCCGCTCGCCGAGGCCCAATAGGCGCAGATAACCCCAAGCTCATTGTTCATCGCGCCAAGTTACCTTTTATTTTCGATGACTTAGCAATAAATACTTCCTCTTGATCTCCTTGAGTAAGGCCTGCTATGTTCCCGCCTCACGAAAGGAAAGCCTTTGAGTCGATATTTTATTAGCGCTCTATTTTGTCTGGTTGCCTTGGCAGATCTCGCAGCCGCCAAGCCGGTGGTCAAATATATTGAATCGCAACAGATCGTAATCGTAGCTCCCTCCGAAGAGGGAATGAGTGACATTGATGGCTACCTCGATTTTAGCAGTAATACCAAACCAGGTCCTGAAGGGAACCTCGTCATCGCAGTTCTGGCGTCCGCTCCTTCGTTAGACAAGCGGGGAAGAATAAAAAAAACGGGGATCAATCTGGGTGACTCGAAGGGGGACGACATCAGCTCGCTTCTAGAAATTCTTCGAGAGGCCAAAGTACCGCTAGAGTCATTTCGATCGGTAAGCCTAATGACTTGCTACGGGGCCATTCGAGGCACTGCGCAAACCCAATCCCTTGCCCAAAGCCTTTCGCAGGCGCTCCAAATTCCCGTCGTCGCTTCCGAAGGAAGAATCGCCATTATGGCGGTCCCTCTTAATGTTTTAGATCTACCTGCCGTGGAAGAAGCCCCGGACGCCATCCCGGTGCTCCCCATTTTCTTTTCCTTGCTAATGCCTTCCGGAGCCACTCGTGAAAGCCCCTGGAAAATCATTCGAGAAGGGAAACAAAAAACCGATGGGGAACACGATCTGTCTCTAACCGACTTCATCGAAAGCCTGGATAGTATGCAGAGTATCGGAGCGTTACTTGGGAAGATCCCCGGGGATGTTCGTCCGTACCCCGGCCTAAATGACAACTTCCCGAGTCTACTGGCGTTGGCGCCCGGACATAGCATTCGGCCACTTAGGAAGGAATGGGGATCACTCGGTGTAAATCTGAATCACAGAAAGATTCTTGGTATAGTCGCTGCAGCACCCCCGATGAGCGATCCAAAACTGTTGGAAGAGGTGATCGACCAAGTAGTCGCTGACCTCCCCGCCCTGAATGGAATTGCCCTTATTTCCATCTATCCCTCCTGGTTCCCTGCGAATAGACGTGCCTATCCACAAACTCTAGCCAATACCTTACGACTCCCCGTCTTCGCGCCAACGCCCCCGGAGGATGGCGGTGAAACACCCTGGTTAGAAAGACCACTGGAAGAGTGGCTCAGAAACATCAACTACAAAAAATGGAAAGTTTACCGCCCTAGAGTCACCGAATTAACCCTTTATGACGATGAACTACAAATGGTTGTTGCTGAACTAGACGAAAAGTTCAGTCGCAGAAGCGCCCCGTTTGTGAAGAACTTATTGGAAACTGCTTATAGGACGAAGAGACTCCCTTGTGGCTTAGAGGTGGTGAAAACGCTATTGGGAATGAAGAGGGAGTAGGCAAGAATCGCAATCCTTCGACCTGGCGAATAATACGACCACCTGTCGCAAGCCTTGTCCGAGAAGATCGCCATCCTCTAATTCTTGTAGCTGAAAAAGGAAAGGCGTGATTGGCCCACCTCTTGCTTTACCCCCTCACACTACATGGGCACGGGTCGACTGAAACAAAACTAAAGTGAGTGAAGGAGTTTTCCGTGAACACCAATTTTATCCGAAGGGTTCTGTTAATCCTTACGTTTTTGCAAACATTTTACCCGGCGACGGGCTTTGCCGTGCAGGTCATCACCTATGCTAACGGGAATGTGCTCAGAGACGCCGAAGGGAATATCTATAATCACCTGGGTGAGAAATTTATCAGCACCAATGGAAAGATGACCTACCCATCTTGGATGGGCGGCAAGCCAATGCGAGAGAATACGGGATGGGGTTCGTATCCTTGGACGCTCTATTACCCCAACGGCGACAAGCTTGTTGATTACGAGTATCAGGTCTATTACCCGAGACCTCCGGGCGCCACTCAGACCATTAAATTTGCGGATGGTTGGAGCTACTACTACCTGAACGGTCAAAATGTTCTGTCTAATAACTGGCACGACGCCCAAACGATCTACCACTCCAACTCCGTCAAGGCGTGGGACGGAACCGCCATCCGAAATGCGCAAAATGATGTCGTTCCCTTTCAGCAGATTTGGGAACGCTTCGGCGACTGGGGCTATATGTATCTGTTGCTAGACGGAAGGTCGGGGAGCTTCCACCTCTCGTCGTCATTCGTCTTTGATCTTTTAAGATCAAGTTACGTCTATCCTATTATCTTTGGTTCCAATAACGGCATTCCCGGGCCCCTATTTGATAAGTTCTCGATACGACTAGAAACCGGTTATTGGGGAGAGGTAGTGACGGTATTCATCGATGGTTCGAACGTAACCTCGAACTTTGAGCAGACCGGGATTCCCATTCCCCAACCCTGGCCGGATCCCTGTACCGGAGCCGTTTTGCAGCACGCGAACCGACCAGTGGTGATGCGAGACAAGCCCGAACTGAATGGATTTGTAAGACGACCACGCCGATAATATCGAAGCCCCTGAAGACCTGACCGACGGTCTTCAGGGGCTTCTGATTTTCCTAATCCTGTGAATTTCTTAATCCAGGGTTTTGGGAGTTCGGATTGCACTGTTGCGATAGGTCGAATACAATGATGTTCAGTATGGGTAAGACTTTACAATTCCCGATCAATCTTCCTAAAGAAAAGATCATTGCCTTTTGTAAAAAATGGAAAATCCGCGAGTTCTCTTTCTTTGGCTCTGTTGTGCGCGATGATTTCGGATCCGAAAGCGACATAGATGTTTTGGTCAAGTATGCCAGCGATGCCAAACGATCGCTTTTTCGGCAGGTTGAGGCACAGGACGAGCTAGCTGAGATCTTAGGGCGTCCGGTGGATTTGCTCAGTAAAACAGCCATAGAAAATAGTGATAACAACTTTCGCCGAGAACAGATACTCGACGAAGCTCAAGTGTATTACTCCGATGAAGAAGCGGCCTGATTCGACCTCGATTCACGATATCTTGAAGGCAGCGTATCTCGCGCAATCGTTCGTCAAAGGCATTTCGAAAAAATCGTTTGCCAAAGATCTTAAGACCCAAGCTGCGCTTTGTAGGCAGTTGGAAATTATAGGTGAGGCCGCTACTCGCTTGTCACTAGAATTTAGGAAGTCCAATCCAGCCGTTCCCTGGCGGCAGATGATTGGAATGCGTAATATTCTTATTCATCTCTATGAAGAAGTGGACAACGAAGACCTCTGGGGCACAGTCCGCGACGATCTTCCAAGGCTCATAGCGACTCTAGAACCGTTGCTAAAACTGTAGAGGATCGAACGTCTTAATCTAAAGATCTCAACCCTAACTCTCGATACCAAAAACAACGCCTGGTACTTCGCCAATCCCGATGTTTTGCAATGTGAGCCATTGGACTAGCAGTTGGCCAGATATTAGACCACCCAGGCGCCGTCTCAAGCCCAGCATCCAGGCACGACCGTTGCACTACCTGTTAGCAAGGGAGCCGACTCCCCCCAGGAGGTCAAAATGAAATACCGAAACCAAAATCTTGCCAGTGAACTCTCCACCTTGCTCAAGGCCTACCGGCAGGAGCTGAAGCTCCGGATGGCGATCCAGGCCGTTAAAGTGTCGTCATAGCGCTCCGAATTCGACGACCTCAATTCTCCTCTTCCGCGACCGCTCATGACGGCGCTTCGTTGAGGGGGGCATCACAAAACATCACGCGAAATAGAAGCGGTTTGTAGCACTCTCTCCATCACGTCATGAGAGAGGCACACGTAGCCTTTCGCGTTAGCGCGATCGCCCCAACTATTTTGGACGATCAGACACTCAGTGATGTGGTTGGCCTTCATTGGCTCGACAAACGGAGCGCAAGCGTCGGAACGATTTCCTTTTCCGTCGCAGTAACCCACCCCCACCATCGCGTGGGCTTCCTCTACGGCTTCTCCTACGGGAAGCAGCTGATTGGGGCCGATCACTCGATAGTCTGCGAAATGTCCTCGGACGACTCCCGGATTAATGGCCACTATCACGGGACGGTTCTTCTCGAGCTGTGCCTTGATTAGCCGATACATCCGCTCTGGTTTCTCCTCCTTATTTTCCCAGGGAAACCCCGCGCCCTTTAGGCGTACGTTCATCGACGCCGTAAGTTCAGATTTCGATTTCGCACGAATCTCTGTGGGAGGGTCTGTGCTAGGAGGTGAAGGTTTATATTTTTCAGTGTGGCTGGAGACAAAGCCCGCGAAGGAACGAAAGTCGACATCAATATTGTCTTTAAGATAGTTTCGACCCGTGAATGAGTGAGCCACGCTTGGGTGAACAAAGCCTGCCTCTAGAGCATCGTCGGCCAATTCGGGGGAGATCAAACCTTTGTGACGATCTTGCCACTGAGGCGTGGGCCACAATAAACGGTCTTCATGGACCGGATGCGCACCACTCGGAAGCGCCCCGTATTCCGAAACGACATAGGCCAGCCAAAGTTGACGTGTGCCGCCACTTCCCGCTCCGACGATGCGGTTATACGCAAGAGCCAAAAAGGCAGGCTCTATCGAGGGCAAACGCTCCTCGCCGGTGGAGTTTCGGTTTCCCCAAAGCTCCAAAAAAGAGGCCATCGCGTACAGTCCGCAATAGGGATACTGCGCCTGCGAATTAACCGCTCGAGTCTCGCGAAGTCCAACATCACCAAGCGATGCCAAGCTCACCAGCAGCGCCAATGAACCTGCGTCTCCATAAGCCAGTGACTCTCCCAATCCGATCCAGAGTACAACCAGTAGAGTCCAACCCCAGCCCCTACTCTTGGTTCCGATTCGTTCCATCGGCCCCCCCAATCCCATGTAACCCCCGCAAACTAGACGCCGTATCGGCGGTTTCCCGCGCAGACCCGTCCCTATCCGAAAGTCCCAACCTTCCCCGACTCTTCGGAGCGACTAGGTCTCGGCGTCTTGAATTAGCCATCGAAACTGGCGGCACCCTCCGCTTGTGTCTCGACGTCTCATCCGAGAATTAAGTCACTCCCCCGAGGACTTAATTCCCAAAAACTTATCTTTTTGCGAATCTAATTTCTGAATAACGAAAGCGCTCAGGCGCGTCAATATACATTTTACCGAACGGTAAGTATTGTGGATGGGGTAAAAGAAGGGGTAACTTATCAATAACTTGCAGTGTTCATGGGATTTGACTAGTATTCCGTCGCACTCACCGCCGAGGGGTTTGCGGAGGCCGGTAACACATCGATTCCCGCACTCTGACAGGCTTTGGCTAACGCATCTTTCTGCGACGGTTCGACGAGAACCAAGATACTTCCCCCTTGGGCAGCCCCGCAAACTTTAGCCCCATAAACTTTCTTCGCATGGAGAAACTGCAAAATCTCTTCTAAGCGTTGAGTCTCCACGTGAAGGGTTTCTCGTCGGATATTCCATTCTTCGGTAAGATATTGCCCAATGTGTTTCCAGCTAAGATGCCCTCGTAACTCGCCGTCGAGTTGATCGGCGAGCACGCGAATTTTCTCAAGCCCCCCCAAAACAGAGGGGTCACCCGCGATGGCCTTCTTAAAAAGTTCCCAATTCGACAAACCGCTTTGGTGCATTTCTCCGGAAAATAAAACTACCATCCGTTCGGATAGCTCCTCTAACACGCCGTCGGGATAGTTCACGCAGTCTACCCCACCGGTACGCGAGACATAACATTTCATTCCGCCAAAGAGAGAGGCCAGGTAATCTTGGGTACCGGTCGGAGTTCTCAAAAACCCCGCTTCACAATCTTTCACCCAATTTAGCATCGCCCACTGCCAGCCCTGATCCTGGAAGTCATTGAAGATGCGAGCAAGACCACGAATCATGGCCACGCAAAGCGCTGACGATCCCCCCAGACCACTTCGAACCGGAGCTTCCGAGCGAAGAGACATTTGAATGGCTATCGACGGCAATTCCGTCTTCTGAGCGAGATATTCACTGACCACATAAACGGGAAACTGAAGCGATGCCGGCAGTTTTGCAATAGCATTGCGCTCGATCGCTGCCTCCAAGCGAAATGTCTCAGCTCCCATGGATTGAATTTCCAGTTTAAACGAAGGTGAAGAGGTCACCTCAAACTGAGCGATAGCACACAAGTTAAGAGCGACATTAATCGTTTTGGCTTCGCCTTGGAAACAATAGAGCGGCCAAATATCCAGCGTGCCACCCGCAAGATCGGCGCGGGTGGGGGAGTGTACTTTAAAACGTAGCATAGTGCCCCTTAATCGAATTCAACGACGGTTTCGTTTTTTCTAACGTAGCCCAAAGACTGTCTGACCATTCTCTCCTGCTCCATCGGATTCGTCTTGAAAGTCTCCAACTGACGTTGCAGCAACTGTCGTTGTTCGGTTGCTTGATCCAATCGCAATTGAAGCTCCTGATTTTGGCGAGTCATTCGACGCAAATCCAGCAATCCACGCCTAGAAAAAACTCCCATCAGAACCAGAAGTACCAAACTTACGAGCAGTGGCATTCTAACAAAGTATAGGTAGGAATTTTGAGCGATATTCATTTGATGTCAAACCAAGGACCGCGCCAAAGAGCGCGATTAAGGTTAACCCTCTCGTCAGGAATTATGGATAGTGGGGGCGCCCGTACGTTTGGAGACATCAGACTCAAATAACGACGATAGCGTCGCTTCTAAATTTGATGAACTTTAATGGTGTTGGTTGAGCCGTGGGCCAAACGCGGCAGGCCTGCAGTAATTACTATTCTATCGCCAGTTCCACAAAGATTCAAACCCAGAAGACGTTGGCCAATCGCCTCAAACACGGCGGTCTGCGCTATCAGAGCTTCCATATCTTCCATGAAGATGGGTTCGACGCCCCAGTTCAAGGACAATTGACGATAAGTCTCCAGGCTGGCCGTGACGGCAATGACGCGATTCTTAGGTCGACACTTGGAGACTAAAGTGGCCGAACTACCCGATTGAGTGATCACAACCATCGAACGAGCTGCCAATACGGAGGCTAGACGCACCGCACTTTGGAGAAGCGCCATCGCCAGGGCTCCGCTCGCCGATAACTGCCACTCGTTGAAGAGAATTGGCTGAACCAAAGCTTCCGACTCCATCTCGGTGATGATTCGACTCATCATCTGGACAGTCTCTAAGGGATATTTTCCAATGGTAGTTTCATTGGAGAGCATCAGCGCATCAGCGCCATCCACGACGGCGTTTGCAACATCAGAAGCCTCGGCGCGCGATGGCCTGGGATTTTCTATCATCGACATTAGCATTTGAGTCGCAATGATGACGGCCTTGCCTCGCAAGTTGCACTTGCGAACGATCATCTTCTGAAGGACGGGGACCCGCTCATTGCCCACTTCCACCGCTAGATCTCCGCGAGCCACGAGGATGCCGTCGGAAGCATCGATAATCTCTTCCAAATGGGTCAACGCATCTCGCTTTTCTATCTTCGCCAGCACCATAGTGCGCTTGTTACGCGATTCGATGAAACTCTTTAGGTGGCGAACTTCCTGCGCGGTACGCACGAAGGACATGGCAATGAAATCTACACCTTGATCCAGACAGAAAAGAATATCGTCATAGTCTTGCTCGGTGATACTTCGGGCCGAAAAAGAGGCTTCCGGGACATTCACCCCTTTATTGTTGTATAGAATGCCGCCATCGATCACTTTGGCCTTAAGAAAACTCCCCTGCCGCTCCATAACCCGGAGAGCCAGAAGTCCATCATCTAACAAAACGGTATAACCAGGGCCGACGTCTTTGACGAAATCGCGGTAACCGATGGGAATGATGATCTTGCCATCGACCACCCCACCCTCGACGGGATCTGATGTCACATAGACATCATCGTCGTGCTTAAGTTCGATCTGGCCACCCTTTAATTTAGCCACGCGCATCTTGGGGCCTTGAATGTCACCCATGATGCCGATGGGGCGCCCGATGGAGAGTTCGATGGCCCTTAGGGCTTCAATGATTCTGGCAAAATTGGTGTGATTTCCATGGGAGAAATTAAGTCGAGCAATATCCATTCCTTCATCGGCAAGTCTGCGTAACATCTCTTTAGATTCGACCGCCGGGCCAATGGTACACACTATCTTCGCACGTCGTTTCACTGCCATAGTGCGCTACCCTAACGCCAGCCGGTGACGGTGTAAACAGTCGTTACTGAAGGAAGAAAGAGGCGAAGTGGAGGTCCCTAATGACCGGTTGGTGGAGAAACGCGTTCATCCGAGAGATGAGCGTCTCCTTAAAGTAGAGTTTTCCAGAAAGTGTATTTAGCGTGTCTAAGGACTGCCCACGAATGGTGTCTATGATGACGTCCTTCAATCCGGCTTCGGTTCGCTCGATATTGCTGCGACCGTCTTCCTCAAAGAGCTCCAACTCTAATTTGAGGTTTAAAGAATGGATCCTGCTTTCATCGCTAGACCTAACATCCGTAAGAATATCGTCTAAAGAGACAAGCGCCGGAAATCCACTATTCGCATTTTTTGCCGACACCGCCGTTACTGAAGACAGCGTGCGTTGCGACCCGCTAGGCGGATCGAAGACTCCGCTCGAGGATATGGCGTAAGCTTGCCACAATAAGAAACTTGCGACCAACGTTCCTATCGATGACAACGTAGCGGCAATAATGCGTGAAAAGCTTGAAGTCATACCCTCCCCCTGGCTTCTATTATATCGAGAATTAACGCCCTGAGTTAAATTGTCGTAAAATCATCAAAATTGCAGGAACGTGATTCTTCGAGCCATGTTAAAATAATCAAGTAATACCGAAATCTAGGAAAAACACCCCCTGTCTAACTTTAAAATGAAACTTGCCATAAGCTTCATTTTTTTTAGCCCTACACACGGTAGGGCCCTATTCATTTGCGGCGGACAAAAATAGCAAGCTCCCGGACGTCGACAACGCTCCTAAACCTCAAAGCAAGAGCGACCCTGCCCCTTCCGCGGACCCCTCCCCGCGCAACAAAGCCATCGAAAAGACGGAAACCACCCCCGGTGAAGAAGAGAGCTATGCTATCGACTCCACCTTCCGAACCGAACGTATCTACCCATCGAATTGGGGACAGGCGGGGATCTTTAGATTGCGATCGGCGGAGAGTCTTCCCGAAGGGGCTTTAACGTTCGGAATTGGGGGGGAATTCTATTCAGTCTCCGACGCTCCAAATTTTGGAACCGGCTCCGCCGCTCAGACGATTGCAGAGAGTCTGTTCGCCGGATACTCGCCCACGAAGAATCTCACCATCGGCGTGATGCGACGAAACTCCTCGACGACCTTTGGACAGCCCAGCCAACTGATCTCTTCATTAGGAGATATGAATTTTTCAGGCACCTACTCCTTTCCGCTAAGTCCCAGTGCCGCCATTGCCCCTATTGTAGACGTCATGATTGCTTCTAATTTCAATAATCTGGCTCCGGCGGGTAATACGGTGAGCGCTGGCTTGGGAGCGGCCTTTTCCTATTCGCTCTATCCGGCCCTCAGTATTCCTTTGATAGTGCATTCCAACGCGATCTATCACTCGGCCCAGGTTCGGGGGACGGCGCCGCTTGCGATCGCGCCGGAATCATTTTTTAACTTCAGCCGCTACGACACGATTACGTTAGGTCTGGGGGCTGAGTACCGAATGGGGGATTTCATTCCATTCCTAGAACTCTACGACACGGTAGAGACCGGAGGAAACTTAAGCTTTGGTAATAGCCCTTCCAAAGCCACCATCGGAACGCGCATTACCCCCATCGAGAATAAAAGTCTGGCGATTCTTGTAGGGGCCGACGTCGGAATCGGGCGAGGACGCGCCGTTGGAGTACCCTACTCACCGCCCTATCAGATCATCGGGCAGCTCAGTTACACAGTGGGAGTTTCGCAAACGGAGCGAAAGCATTACATGACCACCCAAGACGTCAACGTGGTCGACCGCAAATTTATTATCAAAAAGAATATCAGCTTTAAGATCGGAAGCGCCGAACTCATGCCAGAAAGCACGACCGTCCTAGATCAGATCGCCGAAGTCATCAAAGAAAATAAAGTAAGGCGTTTACTCATTATCGGCCACACCGATTCTAGTGCCCCCGAGGATTACAATATCAAGCTATCTCTGGACCGCGCCACCACGGTAAAAAAATATCTGGTCGGCAAGGGTGTCGCCGAAGAATCCCTTATCGCTCAAGGGTACGGAAAGAGAAAACCTCGCGCCAGCAATGCCACTGAATCCGGCCGCGCTCAAAATCGACGGGTTGAGTTTTTTATTTTGGAGTAGGCAGTTCTCCCTGCCTCAATTGCCTTTAAATAACCAATCGGGCGGATCTTTACTCACAATCCCTTTAATCCAATCCATCGTTTTAAACGAGGAAGCCGGATAGCCGGTTGCCAAATAGAGTTCGGTAAAACCTTCCCCAAAGAGCTCTCTGGCAAATTCTTCTCCTTTGACTCCATTGCCAAGATTTGAATCGATGAAAATAGGGAGCTGCCGAGAGACGGTAGAAGCAACTTTTCGAAAGCTCTCAATACTTTCATAGACGGAGATGATCTTATTGGCGGACCGGGCGCGCATCAACCACGCCTCCCTCACGAGAATGTCGTCGTCGATTAAAATGGCTCGGTTTTCCGTATTCATAAAGCTAGTACCTTCTACTATCCGCGAGAAAGAAGAGTCAAATTTAAGGGTGGCGCACCATTCCAACCATCGCCCTAACCATATCAAAATATCTTTGTCGGAAACGAGTCCTACCATTGCCGCTTCACGTTAACAAAAATAATTTGTTTGAGAATTACCCGTTCCCATTACTGAATTTAGTTTGACACAGCACGAGCGCGCGATGCGCCAACTTCACCAATAAGATCAGTGACTAACATACTTTGCCCTACGTTAAGTTGATTGAACGCCCGGCAATCGTCAGTACAATGTGCATCTGGGGGGCCAAAAAAATGAATCCATTACATTCTAACTGTACTCGTCTATTTACCGCGATCGGACTGGTGTTTGGTATTTACGCAAACGCCGTTCAAGTCAAAGTCTCGGAAGCTCCGAGCGACGCCTTGGAGATGACGCTCGCGGCTATTCATAGCGCGAACCATAGTATCTTCATGAACGCCTACGAACTAAGCTCGGCGGATATCGCCAATGCCATCGTCGACCGTGTGAAAGCGGGAGTCACGGTACAGATCCTTGAAGAAGGACAACCGGTCGGTGGCCTCTCAAAACCTGGCAAGGCGATTCAGCAACAGATCGTGGATGCCATCAATACTTCGGGCGATGGCCACTTCTTTTTGATGACCTCTAAGGTGAAAAGCAAACGGCGTTACCGTTTTGACCACGCCAAATATGCAGTGATCGACGGCCAAGATCTTCTGATAGGCTCGGAAAACTACTCCCCGACGGGAAATCCGTCCACCGGTTCGGTCGGTAATCGCGGATGGGAAGTCATTGTGACGGACACCAGCCTAGCCTCACAATATCAGAGTATTTTTGCCATAGACGCAGACACTAGCCACGGCGATGTCGAGGAGCTGACGGACAACCGAGTCCGAGCTTTCCGTCAAATTTCAGCCAATCCGCTGTCGCATTTTCTAGACAGTATGATGCCCGCCGCACCTACGGGAAACCGCTCGTTTATTGATGCTCTCCCGGGCTTTGACGCTAGTGGAATCACCAAAGTCACCTCACCCGATACCAGTCTCAGCGGCTTAAGCGATCTGCTTAGCAGCGCCAAGACGAGTATCGATCTTGAGTTGATGACGTTTACGCCGAGTTGGACAAAGGCGAAACCGGTCTCTCCTCTATATGATGCCGTTCTTGCCGCTGCCCGCCGAGGGGTCCGTCTACGCGTTCTTGTCAATGACGAGCGAGTATTCGGCGGCACAGATACCTCTAAGATGAAAAATTTCCAATTGGTGGACCAGTTGAATGCGGCCTCCCAATCCGAAAGCCTTAACCTCGAGGCCCGTATCGCGGATCTGAAAGCGATGGGAGTGGATTACATTCACAATAAGGGAGCCTTGGTTGACGGAAACCAGACCCTTATTAGCTCGATAAACTGGGATGAGAACTCGGTGGAACACAATCGTGAGGCCGCCGTCGTCATCAATTGCACGGATATTAATAAGCACTATTCGGCACTGTTCAATAGCGACTGG
>Ga0206963_10045_pt1 | contig 44063 bp, 38 predicted proteins | sample Alteio_BWOrgHeat_28_FD_152958 | JGI IMG/M metagenome (GOLD analysis project Ga0206963, IMG submission 152958) | Enriched cells from forest soil in Barre Woods Harvard Forest LTER site, Petersham, Massachusetts, United States -... | ecosystem: Environmental > Terrestrial > Soil > Temperate forest >... | reverse complement strand
AGGATCTCTGTGCATTTTGCAGAGATAGCCCCGTGGCGATTTCGGACGTGAAACGGACGAAGAAACCAGTTAATCTGCCGCCGTGAGTATAGACGTAAAACTACGGCGTTACGTGCTCCTTTACCATCTGGTTTGGGCGCCATGGCTGTTCGCTATGCGAACGGTAACGCTAAGTCCACAGGCAACTGAATTAGTGACTCAACTGGGAAAACGGGCGGATATTGTTGCTGGTTCTAATATCTCAATCCCAGGTAGCCCCCCGCTCAATGACATAGGGCCCCTTTTCATGCCCAGTATCGAACGCATGGTTCGTTACGCTCCTGACTGGGTCATATCGGACAGCTTTTTCACAGCGCCCACTTTCCTGCAGGGTGTCGCAGCCCTTCGGGTCAACACATTGCAACTTGAAATTTCGGATCTTAGCTCCCTGATCTCTGAGAGTCGTCGTATCCTCAATTCGATCTACGGGTCGCCGGACAATATTGAAATTGATCGGGCGACGGACTGCCTGGGAAAACTTCCCAAGAAAAGCGCCGCCTTTCGCTATCTGGCCTTTGCTTGGCTCGACCCACCCATTCTTTTCGGTGCCAATGCTTTTATGAGCGATATGTTCCAAAAAATTGGAGGCAAGGCGCCAGAGCTTCCGCAAATTACCAGCCCATACCCTCAAGTGTCTGTAGAGTGGCTTTTGGGAAAAGAGCTTGATGTCGTTTTTTATCTCGAAGAAGGGGGGCAACCCCAGCGTGCCGGTGTGGAAAAATTGGTCAGGCACTGGTGGCCAAACCGCCCCCCCAAAGTAATTGCCTTATCATCGGAGAAATTTTCCAAGGCAACTTTCACACCGCTAAGGCATTGGGCTGAGATCTACCCGGAACAAAATTTTATAGCCCCGGAGATTTGTGGAAAACTGTAAAAAAAATCTACCCGTTCTACTTACCGTCATGGGCTGCCTCATAGCAATTGCTATCATTCCTTTCCTAGGGGCGGAGAAGATCTCTTGGAATGAGATCTGGGATCCTTCCTCAGCCGCCCATCGAATTTTTTTCGAACTTAGGATCCCGCGACTGTTCCTGACACTTATCGTAGGTGGAGTGCTGGCAAGCCTAGGGGGCACCTATCAGATCCTATTTCACAACGCACTCGCCGAACCCTATGTTCTAGGAATCTGTTCGGCGGTGACTTTAGGGATTGGTGTCGCTGAAGTTTTTCTCAAAGTACCCACCTATTCCCTAACTGCGGGGGCAATTGGATTTGGATTTGGAGGAATTGCCACCGTTCTGCTCATTTTCTTAGCTCTCTCTCGAGTGGGGGACGATGCCGACGAGCTAATCCTCTTTGGAATGGGTCTTAATTTCGTCCTCTCGTCGGCCCTCTTTTTAATGTTGTCGTATGCCTACCAACACATGGGAGGAGGAAGTCTCCGGTGGCTTTTTGGACAAATCCCGTGGGCAAGTGCCAAAGAGGTAGCGCTGCTAGCCGCCGTCGTGGCTCCCCTTTTAGGACTTATCCTTCTCTTCTCTCGTCGACTGGATGCGCTAGCCTTTGGCGACACCGTTGCCCGAACGATGGGGTTTCATCCCGCTCGCGCACGCGCTGTTTTTCTCGCCGTAAGTTCGCTACTTTTGGCGGTCGTCGTTTTTTTTACCGGAGCGATAGGGTTCGTAGGTCTGGTCATTCCTCACGGGATACGTCTCGTGTTTCGCCCATCGAGCAGTCGGTTGCTATTGGTGATGTCAATGGTCGCTGGTTCGCTATTTCTTGCCGTGTCCGATCTGCTCTCCCGTCTGTTGCTACCTCCGTTTGAATTCCCTATTGGAATCCTCACCACCCTATTCGGTGGTCCGGTTTTTCTTTATCTGCTTTGGAGAAAAGGGACAACATGATGGCTCCAAACTTTTGCCAGGGCACTGAGGTAATACTAGGTCACGGTCGCCGTGTGATTACCCCCCAAGGGTTGAATTTCGAGTTTCCCTCGGGAAAAGCTACTGCACTCATCGGACCCAATGGTTCCGGGAAGACGACGCTACTTCGCGCGCTCACTGGGGATCCTTGCCTTAAGTCGGGAGACATCTGGTTGGGAAAAGATAGAGCTTCGTTGCGCACCTTGGGACTGCGAGGACTCTCCAAGTTAGCCGCGGTAGTGCCGCAGGAGCACCGGTATCCCAAACATCTGCTACTGGAAGAGGCATTGCGATTGGCGTTTCTGCCCGAAGCCGGGCTCTTGGGTAAGCTTCCCTTAGCTGACTCCGAGCCAATCGTTGAGGCATGTAAACAATTTCGCCTGAGTTCGCTAACCAAACGAACGTTGGGAGAGCTAAGCACTGGCGAAAGACAACGAGCCTTTCTAGCCAGAGCTTTCCTTCAACATTCGCAGGTACTGCTGCTCGACGAACCAACCAATCACCTGGATCCGGGGGGAAGGGCACAATTCTGGAATGCGCTGGTAACTATTCGTAAAAAGAGCAGTGTAGATGTCATCATCAGTACTCACGATCTTGAGTTCGTAAAGCAGCACTGTGAATGGGTCTGTGCTCTAAAAAGCGGGCAGATCGTATACTCTGGACCGTCGACGGCATACTGGGAGAGCCATTCAGCCTCCTCATTATTTGAGGACAAATCGCCGTAATTATTACCCTCTAATGACTCAATAATTTGGTTGTGCTTTTAAAGTTTCGACATTAGGGTCGAATCCAATCTGACTATCAGGGAAGTTCGGTGAGATTCCGACACTGTGCCGCAACGGTAATCGAGCGAGTTTTTGCTCGTAAGTCCGATCGCCAGTCGGAGTAGAAATCTCTCGAGCAGGAGGAAATGTGACTTTCTTGTTTAGTAAATTTCACGCAAAAATTCGAGTCCCTCTTTTGGTTTGCTTTCTCATGCTTACCCAGAGCCTGACCGCTCAGGCGGATCTCTTAAGTCGACGAAACCTTCTGTTTGGCGTGGCCGCGGCCGCCTGTGTCGCGATAATCGCTCCTCATGTTCCCCTGGTAGTAGAGAAAGAATCGGAAGAATCGAAGCGTGAGCGGATCGGTTTAGAAACCTATTCACAGGAGCTAAACCGACTGCTTACCGCACTTGATCCGGTGAGCGAGACATCTATGTTCGAGCAGGTTCGAAAAATCGAGATAGAGAATTTTCGAACTAAGACGTGGAAGATGATTCAAAGGTATCTCGGCACGAAAAATGGGGCGGTCCGATATGGCAAATTTTCCGTCACACAATCTTTTTGTCTGAGTAACGGACAGTACGTCACCGCCACGGCTTCTTTTACCGTTAAAGGAACCGATCAACTTATTGTTTCGGAAGAGTCCGAAGACGTTAAAGAGTGGGAAGTGACAAGTATTGTACTGCACGAAGCTCGCAATGAAGAGGGTTATGTTCCTTACCAAGTGACGACTAAGTGGTCCCCCATACATTTTGTCTTTTTTGAGGATTCTCCCTAGCCTAGCCGCAAGACTACCTATTTTGATTTTACAATAAGCTGAGTCGGGACGAGTTCAAGACGATCGGCGGGAGTATCATTGGGGGCTTGGGCCATTACAAGGCCTGTGTCTTTAAGATCGCTCCGCATCGCCGGAGTCGCGTCATTGAGTTTTACTAGATTGATGCTCCCGACGGCGATCTTATGCTTCATTACCATGTCACTCTTGTCTCGGATAAAATCGGGAGCGCGCGCCGATACTTCTTTGAATCCAACGGCGGCCTTGGCCAAAGAGCGATTATAGTAAGCTAGTTGATCGGCATTCGACATCGTGACCACTTTCATTTGACGACCGCCCGTCTCATATTGGGCAATTCTTTGCTTCACATCCTGATCCTGAATTTTGATTCGAGAGTCGATCGGTACGGCCCCTCGGGGATCCACTCCCGCGCGATCGATAGCAACGAGGTTGGCTCGGTAAAGTGCCGAGTCGATCCATTCCTCTTTTTCGCCACCCGGCTTAATATCTTGCCCATATACTCGCGGATTCACGGCATAACCATTCATCGCCATCATCTGCTGGCAGAGTTTGTATCGATCTTGAAGTTTTGGATTTTGGGTTTTCGTCGTCATGATATCGAGTTTATTTTGCGGATTAATGCGGTCTTCGATATTTGGCTGGGCCGGATTTCTTTTTAGTTCAGTCAGATAATCTTTGCACATTGGATTATCTTCACTCAGAGCAAACTCAATTCCAAACTGGTTCGCGCGAATCGCTCCCAAATTGGATAGAATCCGATTACGGAGCATTTTAGTCCAACGTCCGGCCATGACTCTTAGACCTTCCATATTAGGCATCACATCTGGGTTGCTCGCTTCGTTCTTATTATAGGTCTTATACATTTGCCGGTCGGCGGTGTCGTATCCTACTTTTTCGACTTGTTTAATGACATTGGGCTTGAGTCGCCAAGTGCTCATTCTCTTCCGATCTAAAGTGCCATCACTTTTGTAAACCGATCCTCCGTCCCCCGCCGCCATATCCCAGATCTGGCCCTTAGCCGCCTGCCATGCCTGATAGACAATTCCTTCAAGAGGAGACTTATCCCCGTGTGCGCCGTGGATGGAAACATACGGAGCCAGCCAATTTTGGCAACTCTGGCCTCCAGCCCATTTCAAACAGTAATCCCAAACATAACTATGGTAGGTCGTGGTCGACAAAAATGAATTACCATCGTTGGCGTTCACGGCTTTGCCCCCGCCACCAGCCAGAGAATCTTTGAAGGAGATCTCCTTCATATCTAAATCTTGAGAGAGGTTGGTCAGTTTTTCGGCGAGTAGTTTCTTGGGGGCCATTTCATCAGCCACATACAGCTTAGCTATAACGACCGATGGAAAAGCGATCGCAAATGCCGCGACCAAAAATAAGAATGTTCGAATCTCCCCCCGGAAACTCATAATCTCCCCCTGCCCGTTGTAAGAGCAACTTCGATACCACTCCAAACCCACTGAATTCAGGCCTCTTTTGTAAAACGTTTTGACGGCTCACCGCTCGTCCGGACTGCACAATTGAAAAAAGGCAAAGGATCCAAGGGGCTAAACTGACCACTGCCTAGACAATGCGACTTTTTCCAGGGGCCAAACCAACGGCCGAGATAGGGGTGTATCCGGCTAGGGACGCTAAGCCACCGGGACACCATGTATTCTGCTAAGTCCACACGGAATACGAATACTTGCGCAGCGCACAAGAATACACCTTCCGGGGATGCTGCTTGTCTAGCCGGAGACCGTTTGGTACCAAGGTCTATCACGATGGAAAATGAATCCCAGACCGAATCCAAGCCGCAGATCCCACTCACTCCCATGCTCGTCCAATATTTGGAGCTGAAGCGAAACTATCCTGATTCGATTCTTTTCTACCGAATGGGTGATTTCTACGAAATGTTCTTCGACGATGCCCTAAAGGCGGCTCCCGTTCTGGAGGTTCAATTGACCTCCAGAGACAGAAGTGCCGCAAATCCCATACCGATGTGTGGCGTGCCCTATCATGCGGTCACCCAATACCTTCAAAAGCTTTTGAACCGTGGTTTCAAGGTGGCGATCTGCGAGCAGATGGAAGATCCCAGCCTAGCTAAGGGAATCGTGCGACGGGATGTGGTTCGTGTCGTAACCCCAGCACTTATCGGAGATCCCGAGTTAGTTCCCGAAGAGACGAAAAACTGGCTAGCCTGTGTCAGCTCCTGTGCGACAGCGGCCAACTCGAAATCACCATTCGCTGAAGTTTCACTGCTAGATCTCTTGGGTGGCGAAGTCAGATCGGGAGTTGTGAACTCACTCCGAGAACTGATAGATCTTTTTACGCAGACCCTTCCCAAAGAATTGTTAATCGCGAATGATGATTCCAACTGGACCCCGCATTTAGAACGCGAATTCCCTCAGATGGTCATCACGCGCCGGGCACCCTATTTTGAAAACGCGGACCCACTTCAACCAAAGTCGTTAACCGCGATCAAGAAATACCTAGGCGAGACGCAAAAGCGAAGTGACCTGCCCCACTGGCGGGATCCTCAACCCCTTTCAGACGCCCATTCGATGGCCATCGATCCGACGACTTCGGCCAGTCTTGAGATACTACGAAGCAATTCGGGGCCGGAAGGCCCAACGCTATTTCGTGTTCTCGATTTCACGTTAACTCCTATGGGCCGGCGAACCCTGAAAGAATGGCTCTGCTCCCCGTTGGGAGATTTATCGGAGATTCAAGCTCGCCACGAAGTCGTCGCCGAATTTATCTCCAAGGAAGGCCTCTCTGAAAAAGTCCGAGAGACTCTGGCTCCCATCCGAGATTTAGAACGCCTGACGACAAAAACTTCCCTGGGACTGGCGATGCCTAGAGACCTCGTGGCAATCCGAGAAATTCTAAAAAAACTCCCAGCGTTGAAAGAGACGATTCATAAATCGAAAGCGAAACGTTTGAAACGAATCTCGGCAGAGATCGACTGCTTAGCTTCTCTAGCGAAAACAATGGAAGAGGCCCTAGAAGATGTCGCCCCCTCCACGTTACGTGAGGGGGGAATTTTTCGAAGCCAATACCACCCGGAAATCAAAGAGTATCGCGAGCTGTCTCACGATGCGAAATCTACGATCGCCGGTATTGAGACGAGAGAGAAAGCACGCACGGGAATCCCTTCGCTAAAACTCAAGTACAGTCGAGTTTTTGGTTACACCATCGAGATTACCAAAGCTTACCTCTCCAAGGTGCCTCCGGAGTACATCCGCAAGCAAACCATTGCCAACGGAGAGCGTTTCATCACCGAAGAGATCAAGACATTTGAAGAGAAAGTGGTATCCGCAGAGTATCGACTGAAGATTCTGGAAGAATCCCTCTTCGTGGAACTTAGGGAATCTGTGGCCACCCAGGCCTCGTGCCTCCTTCACAACGCAAAACTGATAGGAGAACTGGACGTCCTATTGAGTTTTGCCGAGGCCGCAAAGACACGGGCCTATTGCAAACCAAGAATGATTGGTGAAGGAGCCCTAGAGATACAAGACGGCAGGCACCCCGTCGTCGAAACCCTATTGCCCGTAGGTCAGTTTGTTCCCAACTCCATCACCCTCGCCGATGAGTGTCGGACCATGGTCATCACGGGACCAAATATGGGAGGCAAATCGACCATCATGAGGCAGGCGGCGCTAATCGCTATCATGGCGCACGCCGGGTCTTTTGTTCCAGCCACTTCCGCGGTGATTCCACTGATCGACGCCATCTATACGCGTATCGGAAGTTCCGATGACTTGGCGCGCGGGAGATCTACCTTCATGGTTGAGATGACGGAAGTCGCTCGCATCGTGGAACGAGCTACGCCCCGCAGTCTCATTCTGATTGATGAGATCGGACGCGGAACGAGCACCTACGATGGTCTGTCGCTTGCTTGGTCGTTGCTCGAATTTATCCACAACGACGTAAGAGCCAAGACCCTCTTTGCGACCCATTTCCATGAATTGACGCTATTAGAAAATTCGCTCCCGGGGCTTAGAAACGGAAACGTATTGGTGGAAAAATGGCGAGATGAAATCGTTTTCCTGTACCGCTTAGCGCCAGGAATCTGCAATCAAAGTTACGGAATTGAGGTGGCAAAGCTAGCGGGCCTCCCCCAGAAAGTCTTGCTACGAGCGCGAGACCTACTGTCGCTGCTGGAAACCCAATCCCAACGCGGGACGCGCGCGAGAAACCGCGCGTTGGAAATTCATGACAACCAGATGGCCTTTTTCGACGAGTCAAAACGCTCCGAAAGCCGCACTGAGCTTGAGACTTGAACATTTCCCAAAAAGAGAGTTGACAAGCTTCCGTCACAAATTAATTATCTTCAAATTGCTGGGTTTTCCCAGCAGTTACAGCGTTTTAAGAATGCAGTAACTCCGGTTGGGAATTTAAACAAAATTTAATTGTACAGCCGCTAAAAAATCAGTTCTCAGAAGTCAGTCGGGTCCAGCTTAGCACCGCTAGATTTGAACCTTGCCTGAGGAAGTGCTTCCAGCTCTAAAAAGTTATCCACAGCCTGTGGATAACTCCCTGGTTGAGCTTCCCTCTCTATCGAAAGTGTCTTAACTTTCCTTGGATTCGTGTCTCAAATAAGGTATTAACATCCTTATCTAAAAGACAGTCCTGGGAAGGAATGACGCACTGAATAAAGAAATAAATAGTCCACCAGAGGTTTTCCACAGCTCCTCGGATAAAGTCCGAAATCAGGTGCATATTATTCTCGTTCGCCCGGAGCTTGGGGCGAACGTAGGTGCCGCCATGCGTGCGGTTGCGAACATGGGAATATTAACCCCGCTTCGAATCGTAGGTGATCGCAGCATCGTGGATAGCCGAGCCCGTGCGCTCTCCAAGCACGCCTCAGAACGGTTGGCGGAGATACTCTTCTTTCCCGACCTTACTAGCGCTCTGGCTGGCGTAAAGCCGGGCGGTCTGGCTATGGCCGCTACGGCGCGAATTGGTTCGGCGCACCGCCCCCATCCCCTATGGGTGCGCCCGGCCATCGAAAAGGGAATCACCAAGCTCTCCACCGGCGAGATAAAAAATATGAGCTTGGTCTTTGGCCCCGAGGGGGACGGATTGACCAATGAAGAGGTGGACTTATGTGATTGGGTAGTCAGTATTCCTTCTAGACCCGAGTACCGCTCCTTGAATTTGGCCCAAGCAGTACTCATATTCAGCTATGAAGTGAATTTCGTCCTGACAGACCAGTGGCAAGAGTTCCAAAGTTCAAAAGGCTCACAAAAGGAGCGATTGATACAGCACCTTATCCAGCTGGCGGACGAAGTGGGTTTCATATTGCCGGGTGATCCGCATAAGATGCGCCCCCGGCTAGAGGAAATTTTCGGTCAGCTTCCGCGACATATAAAGGAAGCGAAGACCCTACACGGGCTCATCGATCAGGCGATACGGTCAGTGCACAAAGGCCAAATTGACTACAAAGGGCGCTTTCGAAGAACGGTGAGTCAGTTAAACGCTGAAGCAGGAGATAGGTAAAAGATTATGGACGCGAACGAAAAAAAGACAGGCTCATCTGAAAATGATGCCCACGGCACCTCAAGTGAAGGGGCCGACGGAGAAGAAGGTCTCCAACAAGATTTGACCACAGAAACCGCTGAGGACTCCTCCGATTCTCAATCCGGAATCGTCAGAGAGTTTGAGATTATTCAAAAGGAGCTTCTCTATTTGCGTGCCGAATTCGACAACTACAAGAAGCGAATTCTGCGCGAACAGGAGCAGGCGATTCGTTTTGGTAACGAAAAGTTGATTCGCGAGACGCTCTCCGTGGTGGATCATTTGGAGCGCGGCGTCCAACACGGAAAAGATCTTGCAGAAAAAGGTCAGACAACCCCAAAAGACTTCACCAACTTCGTCAATGGAATGGAGATGACGCAACGGGAACTGACTCAACTTCTAGGCCGCTTCGGTGTAGAATTGATCGGCGCTCCAGGCGAGCCTTTTGATCCGGCCAAACACGAAGCCATCTCGCAACTAGAGGCGCCACCTGAAAAGCACGGAACTATTTTGCAGGTTCTTCAAAAAGGATGTTTACTTAACGGTCGCCTATTAACCCCAGCCCGAGTGGTTGTAGCAAAATAACGGAGTCGCTAGGTCCCGCCCATGAGTACAAGGGAAGATTATTACATCGTTCTCGGAGTTATCCGTGAAGCCTCCGACGAAGAATTGAAAAAGGCCTACCGTAAACTTGCCATTCAGCATCACCCGGACCGAAACCCCGGCGACAAAGCCTCGGAAGAGAAGTTCAAGAAAATCAACGAAGCTTATCAGGTATTGAGCGATCCGCAGAAGCGCGCGGCCTACGATCAATTTGGGCATGCGGGCGTTAATCAAGGGGGCTTCGGAGGGTTTGAACAAGGCTTTGGCAGCGGATCCTTCTCGGATATTTTCGACAATATTTTCGGAGACATTTTTGGCGGAGGCGCCGGCGGCTCGAGTGGTGTCGACCTGCGATACAACCTGGAAATCAGCTTTGAAGAGGCCGCTTTTGGGGTTGAGAAAGAGATCAACTTCGAAAAAGAGGCCGCCTGTGAAGCCTGCTCTGGCAACGGCGCCAAACCCGGAACCAAACCGAAGGCCTGCCGCAACTGTCGTGGCACAGGGCAAGTTCGCTTCAACCAAGGCTTTTTTACTCTGAGCCGTCCTTGTTCGACCTGTTCAGGGCGAGGCGTGGTCATCGAGGAAAAATGCCCGGATTGTCGTGGACGAGGCCGAACCCGAAGACCTAACACCGTCACGGTAAAGGTCCCTGCCGGAATCGACTCCGAACAACGATTGAGACTACGCAACGAGGGAGAGAGTGCGGAACTAGGTGGCCAGGCGGGGGACTTGTACGTTCACATAAAAGTGAAAGAACATGCGCTCTTTCGTCGGGAAAACGAGCATGTCACACTAGAACTTCCTATCACGTTCACCCAGGCGGCCGTCGGAGTCGAAATTGAAGTGCCTACCCTGCTCGGTGCGACGGCCCTTAAGATTCCCGCAGGAACGCAGTCCGGCACGATTCTTCGACTCAAAGGGAAGGGCATTAAACGCCTGAATGGCTCGGGATTTGGCGATCAACTCGTCCGGCTCAACATTGAAACTCCGACCAAGCTCAGCGCCCGGCAAAAAGAGCTGTTGCGAGAGTTTGAGACAGAGAGCGCCAAGGACTCACATCCCGGAGTTACGAGCTTTTTAAATAAATTTAAAGAGATTTTCAGAACATGAAAAAAAAACTGCGGGTCGAAAGCGCTTTTGTTTTATCTCTACTACTCTTTTTTTCGTCGATCGGAGTCCTCACGGGCTGCGCTCCCAAACAGGTGGCGTCGGACGCGCCTAGCAGCGCGGGTGAAGGCCCCCGATCGAAGCAGATCGAGCAAGAGGCGCGGCCGCTCTATTACCAGGCCGAACGAGCCTTCGGTGCTAAAAACTATGATCTTGCACAGAAGCTTTATGGTCAGGTGAGAACGAAATTTCCTCGCACTCGCGCGGCAGGATATGCGGCTTATCGATCCGGTATCATTTTATACTACAAAGAAAACTATCCGGCAGCGGCTCGCGACTTCGAATATCACTTATCCCACGTTCCTGACTCTGAATTTAATTTTGATGCGGTCTACAATTGGGCGGCGGCTGAATTTCAGCAAAACCATTACGACCGGGCGTATCAAGTTCTGAGTCGTCTTCGAGTCCCTGAAATTCAAGCTCAGGGGCCCAGACGTGCGGAAATCGTCTATGCGCTGACTGCGCGAATTGCCACTTCGCTAGGCAACCATGCAGGAGCCGTTGCTGCAACCGCCCTCCAAATTCAACTCCCCCAAGAGGAAAACATCCGCACTCAGCTTTTCCAGCGTGTCGATGAGCATTTGAATAAGATGACGGATAAGATTCGTCTCGAACAGCTCCAGAACGAAGTCTCTGAGCCCATGGTAAAGAGTCGTATCGCGGCTCGTATCGCCAGTCTGGCGAACGTAGAGTCGGTGCAAATTCCTATAAGTCCCATAGGCGCCCCTGAACCTCCGGGACAGGCCGCTGCCCTGGGCGGCGGAACGAGTGGTCAGCGTCTTAACGTCGGAGTTCTTCTGCCGCTCACCGGTAGATTTGCTCCTTATGGGCGGCGTGCCCTTGACGGAATCTTGTTGGCTTCCAAAGTCTTCGCTCCGGATGCCAACGCTGGCTTTCGCCTTTTCATTAGGGACACTGCGTCCAATCCTCTGGTCGCACAAAGTGAGGTGGAAGAACTCGTTCAGAATAATAGTGTGATAGCCATTATCGGCCCCCTTAATTGGAAAGAGGCCTTGGCAGCGGCCGACAAGTCTCAGCAGCTAGGAGTCATGAATCTATCGTTAACCACCAAGGAAGGGATATCACAACGAGGGCCCTATCTGTTTCAAAATGCCCTCACGCCAAGAGTGCAACTTGATAATTTAGTGCGCTATTCAGTTGCCGAGAAGCAGCTAAAACGGTTCGCCATCCTCGCTCCCAACAACAGCTTCGGCCACGACATGACTAAACAGTTCTGGGATCTCGTCGAAAAATACGGCGGCAAAGTCGTGGATTATCAGACATATGCTCCGGATGAAAAAGATTTTCAAAGTGAAATTCGTAGCCTCACGGGCCTTGCTGATCCGCGTTTTAGGCGCTTCGAGCAGGGAAAACTTAGCGATTACTTGAAAGAACAGAAAGCCAAAACTGGGAAAGATCTCAAAGTTCAGCTCCCTTCGGTCGTTGATTTTGATGCGCTTTTTATACCCGACAGCCCAAAAACGGTTTCCCAAATCGCTCCCAGTCTTGCCTATTTTGATGTTACTGGCATCTCACTTTTAGGAACGACGGAATGGAACACCGACCAATTTTACAGTCGTGGGGGGAAGTATGTCGAAGGCGCCATCTTCCCCGCAGGTCTGAACTTAAATAGTAAGAACAGTACCACGCAGGCGTTCATCAAAGCCTATCAGTCCTCTTATGGTAGTGCGCCCGATCTGCTGGCGGCTCAGTCCTATGAAGCGATGCAGCTAGTGGCGCTGGCCATTCAAAACGCCGGCTCCTCCGATAGAAACCAAGTCGTAAATCAGCTGGCCTCCCTGCGTGACTTTGAGACGCCATTGGGCAAGGTGACGTTCGATTCCGATCGCATCGCCATCCGGCGTCTTCCTATTCTTACGCTGGAAAGCGGCGGAGCTGTCTCGGAACATTAACCCCGCACGAAGAACCGCCTGACATTGCGCACCGCTTCACTCGGCGTCTCCTGAGGTCTTTCACCCACTTTGTCACTGCGAGGCAAAATTACGGATGCGAAAAACCTCGATAACTCGCGCACGTGCTGAGTCAGTCCGAGGAGCCTTCGGCCAACGCGGCAATCTTGTGACGAGGAAAGCTAGAATCCGTTCATCGTTTATTTGCATTTATCGTCGAATCTTTGACTTGAGCCAAGTTGCAGCTCCGTTAGAGTAATGTTAAGATAGGTTACTGGTTGTTATCTAATTTTTAAATTTCCTGAACATTACGTTGGAACCGGCAAGCTAGTGTCGAACTGATCTCAGAGACTTGGTTTGTTCGCCCCTTTATCGCTATGGGAGAGGGATTAACACCTCTTCCGCATAAGGAGCCCTATCCATGAAGAAGAAAGATCTAACTCGCTTTGGAGAACGGCTGCGCGAGGAGAAGGCCCGTCTTTTAAACCATAGCGAAAGAAAGACCGAGGAAATGACGCTAAGTACAGACGACTTGGCCGATGAAGTCGATCTGGCCTCGTCGGAACTCAATCAAAGCGTCGCATTGCGTCTTAGAGACCGCGAGCGTGTCCTCCTCCAAAAAATCGAGTCGGCCCTAGCAAAAATTGATGCCGGCACCTACGGCGTTTGCGATATTTGTGAAGAGCCCATCGAAATGAAACGCTTGGAAGTCCGTCCCGTAGCCGAACTCTGCATCCGTTGCAAAGAGGCGGAAGAGCAAGAAGAAAAGATTTACGCCTAACCCGGCCCCCCTGTATCAATGGGTAAATTTACTGATACCACCGAACAACTGGTCACTGTGATATCTCTGCCTAAGACAAGCCCTCGTTAGTCCCCGGAAACACAGCGGTAAATCCCTCCGAAGAAAACAAAAATCCTCCTCAAGAGAAACTAATAAACTTCCGAAGAATTAAGTGACTCAAGCATTGTTTCTTCAACTATACCCAAGGACTTATCATGCCTAGCGAGTTCTCTGAAAATGAAGAACTTGTAATCCCAGATGAAGTTCCTCTCTTGCCTATACGGGACGTGGTTGTTTACCCGTACATGATTTTACCGCTCTTTGTAGGCAGAGAACCTTCGATCAAAGCGGTGAATGAAGCACTGGCCCGAGACAGATTAATCTTTCTCGCCGCGCAAAAAGAGATTACCGACGAGAATCCCAACCCCGATACCATCTATTCGATCGGCACCGTCGCAATGATTATGCGAATGCGGAAGCTCCCCGATGGTCGGATTAAGATTCTCGTCCAGGGATTGATGAAGGGGACTGTTCTTAGCTACTCACAAGAGAAGCCCTTCTTCATCGCCAAGATAAAGCAAATCAAAGAGAAGCCCGCAACTCGTGACAACGTCGAAGTTGAAGCGATGATGCGAACGGTTAAAGAACAGCTAGAAAAGGTTATCTCGCTCGGCCGCATGCTCAGTCCCGACATCCTGATGGTTGTCGATGATATCAATGATGCCGGAAGACTGGCGGATCTGGTCGCATCCAATCTCGGATTGAAGGTGACCGAAGCCCAGGACATCCTCGAGCTTTTTGATCCGGTAGACCGACTAAAGAAGGTCAACGAAATCCTGGTAAAAGAGCTAGAAATTTTGGCCATGCAGGCGAGGATTCGCTCGCAAGCTCGCGATGAAATGACCAAGAGTCAACGTGAGTATTTCCTGCGCGAACAGATCCGTGCCATCAAGACGGAATTGGGCGACACCGAATCAAAAACCGAAGAAATTTCTGAACTCAGGAATAAAATCGAGCGCGCAAAAATGCCCGAGGAAATTCATGAGGAAGCGATTAAGCAAGTGGGACGTCTGGAGCGAATGCATCAAGACGCCAGCGAAGCAACGATCGTTAGAACTTATTTGGATTGGCTAATCGATATACCATGGAGCAGACAGACCGAGGACAATCTCAATCTCGATGAAGCTCAAAAAGTTCTCGATCAAGACCATTTCGACTTGAAAAAGATAAAAGAGCGCATCTTAGAGTTTTTAGCGGTACGCAAGCTTAAGCCCAAGATGAAAGGCCCTATTCTTTGCTTCGTCGGACCTCCGGGGGTCGGTAAAACGAGCCTTGGGAAATCCATCGCCCGAGCGATGGGACGCAAATTCATTCGTATCTCGCTTGGCGGAATACGTGATGAGGCCGACATTCGTGGCCATCGACGAACTTACGTTGGAGCCATGCCCGGCCGAATCATTCAAGGTCTGAAGCAAGCTGGGTCTGCAAATCCGATCTTCATGCTAGATGAAATCGATAAACTCGGATCGGACTTTCGCGGTGACCCTGCGGCAGCTTTGCTCGAGGTCTTAGATCCCGAGCAGAACTTCAGCTTCCGCGATCATTACATGAATCTTCCTTTCGATCTCTCGCACGTAATGTTCGTGGCGACTGCGAATCTAATGGATACCGTTCCCTCTGCCCTCAAAGACAGAATGGAAGTGATTCAGCTCGCCGGTTACAGCCAGGAAGAGAAACTTAAGATTACCACCCAGTTTCTTATTCCTAAACAGATCGAGGACAACGGTTTAACCAGCAGTGACATCGAAATCAGCGATACCGCCGTCAATCGTATCGTGAGTCAGTACACCCAAGAGGCGGGACTTCGTAACCTGGAAAGAAATATCGCCGCAGTATGCAGAAAGGTGGCCCGCAAGATAGCTAGTGTCGAACCCCGACCCGAAAAGACAACCGTCACTGGGGGATCGATTCCTAAGTATCTGGGACCTCCACGGCATATCCCTGAAGAGGAAAGAGATCACGACGAAGTTGGCGTGGTCACAGGGCTCGCCTGGACTCAATTTGGCGGAGAAATTCTCAACATCGAAGTGACGATGATGCGAAAAATGGGTGGAGGATTAATCCTCACCGGTTCGCTAGGCGACGTCATGAAAGAGTCGGCCCATGCGGCTCTGAGTTTCGCTCGCAGCAAAGCGTCTCAATTCGGTATCGATGAGAAGATCTTTAGCCGGTACGAGATTCACGTTCACGTACCACAAGGGGCGACCCCGAAAGATGGCCCTTCCGCTGGAATTACCCTCGCCACCGCTATCATCAGCCTGCTGACGGGTAATCCGGTTCGAAGAGATGTTGCCATGACGGGCGAAGTGACCCTTCGCGGAAAAGTCCTTCCCATCGGTGGTCTGAAAGAGAAGAGTCTGGCGGCGTTACGTCACGGTATCAAGACCCTAATCGTGCCGGCTCGCAATCACAAAGACCTCAGCGAGATTCCCAAGGAGATCCGCAAAAAGATTACCTTCTTCTTGGCAAAGGATCTCTCCGACGTGCTCAAGCATGCTCTGGTGAATGATCCGACGGAATGGGCGAAGCAGATTAAAGGTCGCGGCTCCAACGATCCCATGATGGGAGATTCGGATGTACCGGCTACCATCTCGCGAAGTGCCAAGTCGGTAGACCGCGCTGCATAATAGCCACACACGTCTCTGGGTACTAATCATTTTTTAAAAAGGGCCTTTCCCGAGTTTCGGGAAAGGCCTTTTTTTTTCATCGACTCAAATCTATTACTCGTCGCATCACTATCGACGAAATAACGCATTACGCAACCGCCTTTGTTAACAGATGTTTACCCATTCGTGAACTCGACTCAAAGAGCTATTGAAAGGTTTTAGAAATTTGAGAAAGGTGAGTTATGGGGTCAAGCGAGAGACACGTGTCGATTTCGCTTCGGGTTTTGGGATTTGGGGGTACAAATGACACAGGCTTATCTTCGCGCCTGGGGGGGCATAGCCTTTCTGGCTCTCTCGTCGGTTGCCTTTGGCCTGGAAGTCGACCACGACGTCATTCAAGCCCTTCGAGCAAACTCCAACGATAAAATTATTTCCGTAGTCGTCAATCTGCAAGGGCAGCTCGACCTATCCTCTATTGGAAACAACGCCGGGACAGAATTGGAAAAAGGACCTCTCATAGCAAAACAACTTGAGACGTTCAATTCAACTAGCGCCTCGCCACTCATTCGTTTCTTCAAGACGGCGAATCTCGCAGGCCTTAAAGAAATAACCCCTATTTGGTTAACCAATTCACTTCGTATCCGAGGAACGTCAGATGTTATCCAAAAATTGCTCTCGATGAACGGAGTCGAAAGTATCGTGATGGACTCCGGTAAATCGGTTAGTGAATTTGATGATCAAAGCCACGCTCTGGCCAGCCTAGAAAAGAAGAAAGATACCAAGGTCTCTTGGGGAGTAACCAAAGTTCGCGCGCCAGAGCTATGGGCGCAGGGGGTAACGGGTAAAGGAATCACGGTCGCCATGATTGATAGCGGCGCAAATCTTAAACACCCCGATCTCCTTCCCAATATTTGGCAAAACCCTGGTGAGACAGGGATGGACGACAAAGGTAAAGATCGCACAACGAACGGCATCGACGATGACAAGAATGGTTACGTTGACGATGTGGTGGGATGGAATTTCGAAGGGAAAAACAATGATCCAACCGACTCCGAAGGTCATGGCTCACAGACCGCCGGGATCGTCGGAGGCATGGGAGCCGGAGGCACTCAGACCGGAGTCGCGCCGGGTGTGAAGTTGATGATCTTACGATCCTGCTGCGACGCCGGTGCGCAGATCTTTGAATCCAACACCTGGGAAGCCATGCAATACGCGCTAAAAAATGGAGCCCGAGTCATCAGCATGTCTTTGAGTGTAAAACACCCAGCAAACCCTAGTTATGCCAAATGGCGACGGGCAGGTGAAGTGATGCTTGCCGCGGGAGTCGTCCATGTTAATTCCGCGGGAAATCGAGGTTCCGGTTTCACACCCCATAACGTCGGAGCTCCCGCAACCAATCCTCCGGCTTGGGCATTCCCAAAACAGGTGTTACTCACCGGACTCTCTTCAATGATAGCCATCGGGGCGACGGATCAAAACGACAAGCTCCGTTACTATTCCAGTATTGGACCGGTAACTTGGGAAGATATTCCCGAATACAAAGATTTCCCTTATAGCGATGGAAAAAGTGGTCTCATTAGACCCGATGTTTGCGGCCCCAGCGAAGTCCCGAGCACGGCGATGACAGGAGCGGGTTATACTTCGTCCTTCGGAGGAACCTCTTCGGCCACTCCCAACGTCGCCGGTGTCGTGGCTTTGCTCTTGTCGGCCAAGCCAAATCTATCGGTCGCTCAAGTTACCGAGGCTCTGCAGATGAGCACGGTTCAAGTCGAAACAAGCTTCAACAACAAGTGTGGTGCTGGTCGCGTGGACGCTGTCGCAGCAGTGGATTACGCGAAGGCAAGATTCTAACCTATCCTCTTTCGGACCCCGGAAGCCATTTCGGGGTCCGAAACATAGTCCAAGCGACAACCTCTTTTACCCCATGCTTCACCAAGACACGCGCACATCGATTTAGCGTGCTCCCTGTCGTCACGACGTCATCAATCAACAGGACTCGTTCGGGAGCATTAATTTTCACGTTCCATTTCAGGCTTCCCGCTAAATTCCTAAGCCTCATCGCGCGCGAGAGTCCGGTTTGAGCCATCGTCGGTTTTACTTTTATTAGGCCATTCACAATTAAGGGAGCTTCGGTCAATCGCGCAATCCAGGTGGCTATTTCCTCTGCCTGGTTAAAACCTCGATCGAGGTACTTTCGAATGTGAACGGGGACCGGAATGATGGCGTTTTTTCCTAAGATAGGGGTAGTGAAATCTCGCTCCAGCAATTTTCGAAACGAGCGAGTGAGATCCCTGCGATGGCCATATTTCACTCGGTACCAAAGCGTTCGACTCTCGTCCGTCAACCACCATAGCGATCGGATTGAAGAGAGTTCTCTAACAAAGCGAGTGGGACAAGATCCACATCGTTTTATCGTTTCAGAGGTTGGCTCCCCACATCGCTCACAATAAGGAGCGATAATAGGGGTAAGTTCGAGACAGGTCGCACAGGCGTTACCATGCTCAACACGGGATCGACAGCCGGCACACTCGGGCGTGAATAGTGTCACCAAAAATCGATCCAATAGGGATAGGGCACTTTCAACTACGAACTTAGGGCGTGCAGGTCGGGACATCGCAGACTCCAAGCCTCTTGAAGGTGAGGCTGTCTCACATCATTCTCGCCAGCCAGGTCGGCGACCGTGCGAGACACTTTGAGCAGCTTCTGAAGCGCACGAAAGCTGAGTCGACCTTTTTCTCGCACCTGATTGAACCAAAGTTGGGCATCCGGCGCCAGTTTTTGTTGCTCACGTTCGAAATCTAGCACGAGGTCGCCGTTGAGACAGCCCGGGCCATAACGCTCCTGTTGCCGTCGGTGAGCACTGGCGATCGAGGATTTAAACTCCTTATGTTTCCAAGTCCCATGAGATTCAGAAGAAGGTGCCGAGAGAATAGATCCTAGATCGAATCTGTCCAAAATCGGTCCTGAGATACGCTTGCGATAAGCGGCCACCCGATCCCACAAACAGCCACAACGCTTAACCGTACTGAAAGCAAATCCACACGGACAGGGATTCATCGCGGCAATAAGCAAGAATCGCGCAGGTAACGAAAGCGAGTGACCCACTCGGTTTAGATGAATCACCCCAGACTGCATGGGCTCACGCAATCCCTCTAGGACATCCCTGCGATACTCTGGGAATTCATCTAGAAAGAGAACTCCGAAATGGGCCAGCGTCACTTCGCCCGGTAGCACAATACCGGAGCCTCCCCCTAACAGACCCGCCGCGGAAATAGAGTGATGGGGCGCCCGAAAAGGTCGGTGTCGCGAGGCCAACCAATTTGTTTTCGCCGACCCGTGATTCTTGGCCACTTCGACCAGCTCTTCGAAGCACAAAGGCGGCAATAACGACGGTGCGCACTGAGCCAGCATACTCTTCCCAACGCCCGGAGGGCCCATGAGCAGAAGATGGTGGCGGCCCGCCAGAGCGATCTGAAGGGCCCTTTTGGCAACGGGATGTCCGACGACGTAATCCAAATCCGCTCGAGATGGAGTCGAATCATCCGCAACAAAATCTTCAGCCACTTTAATGACGTCTAACTCTCTCGTCCCTTCGAGATACTCGATGACCCCGACCAAATGATCGACTAAGCGAATCTTCTTGCTTCGTAAGAGGGCTACTTCATCACCATTTTCCCTGGGAACGAGGACCATTTCCAGCCGCTCGTCGTTGACCAACGCCTGAGCCAGAGCCAAAGCCCCATGAATGCCTCGAACTTTTCCATCCAATCCCAATTCTCCCAAAAAACCGGTGTGAGAGATCTGCCTTGCGTCAATGCACTCCTCCGCACATAGAATTCCTAAGGCAATACCGAGATCGAATTGACTCCCCTGCTTTCTTGCGTCCGCCGGCGAAAGATGAACTAGTATCCTAGATTTAGGAACGTCAAACCCAAGATTCGACAGACAGACTCGAACCCGCTCCCGGCTCTCACGCACGATCTCACCGGCAAGACCGGTCATGAGAATTTTCGGAACCGCATTTTCACGTGCGACTTCAATCTGAACGATCACACCATCCACTCCGCAGAGAGTGGAACCAAACGTCCTTGCTACCATGACCGCGAAAACTGCAATTGGGATGCCTACTTCCCCTGCCTTAAGCCATTTCCAAACGACCGGTATTCGGTTCTGGCTAGGAGGAAAATCGGCAAGGCGGCGTTAAGAGACGCGCTTTACGAAATGCCCCGCTTCCCCCATACTATCCCCCTTTGAATAACCCTAAGGGACTTTTCGTGAGGTGCTCCATGCGGAAAATGATAGTTGAGCTCTTTCTTATCGCAACTCTGCTTAGCGGATGTGCCTCAACTCCCCGTATCTGTGAACCGGCCGGCGCACGGGAAGCGGGAATCGCACAGGCAATGCGTGGAGACGACTTCAATGCTTCGGTAGGGGGCGTTTGCGTGGATGAGAAGCGTGCGGTTTTCCAGCAAAACTACCAAGCGGGTTACCAAGAGGGGAAAGGGCGATATTGCGATCCGGGAAGCGTGGAACGTACTGGTTCAGCACATGGCCAGCAGGGAAGGACGAGCGAGTTTACCAGTACGACGTATCACATTTGTGAAAACACCGCCGATCTAAGAGTCGCTTACCAAAAAGGATATCAAGCCGGTTTAAAAACTTTCTGTTCTGAACCCGAGACGGAAAATGCAGGACGCGCTTATGGCGAAAAAGGGCAACCACCCCAATTTAATCCTGACACCTATTCGGTCTGCGGACAGGCGCGAGTGTCTCGGATGAAAAGCGCTTACGCTAAAGGACATCGAGATGGGCTTACCACTTTCTGCCAAGGGATTGGTGTCGACACCCAGGCCTATCAAGAAGGGACCCAAGGAATCGATCGTTCGGACACCGATGCAAAGTACAAGCTATGTACTATCGCAAAACGCAAAGAGTTCACCCGCCTATCTAAATTGAACTACCAAAAAGGTCTCGCCGAATTTTGCAGTCCAACGCAAGTCGATGTCGTGGCAAGACAACAAGCCCGTACGGGTGGAAGTCCCACACTACTACCAACCTACGAACGGTGCGTGGTCACCTACCCCCAAACCAGAGACATTTACGCAGCATCTTATGCCGACGAACGAAAAGTCTTCGTGGCCGCTCAGTGTACCTATCAAAAAGGGGTAGCGCAGGGACAAGCCGACGCTCAGCGTGTTAATGACAAGACAACGACCATGCCCGTTTTTTGCGATACCACTCTCTTTGCCATTTACTTAAACGGGTATTTGGAAGGGTGGAAGCAGAGCAAAGACCAAATCTGCAATCCCACTGGCTCTTACAATCTCGGAATTCAGCAAGGCACGGCGGGAGCTCCCCAAGCCTATTCCCCTCCAGCCCTGTGCCCCACAGATTATCAAGCTACGCTTCAGCAGAAGTTTCTCGAGGGCTACAATTACGGGGCCCTCCAAAGACAAAACTCGATCGTATCGTCACAGATTTCGCAAATTGGCTGTCGCTGGACGGCGGACTGCAGACCCGGACAGTGGTGCCGTGATAGAGGGGACGGTGTCCAATTCTGCATGGGCAGAGGATTGCGAGGACAGTTCTGCCAGTCGTCGGTCGATTGCGTGGCCGGTCTGTTCTGTCGTCCTCAAGGCGCGTCTAACATCAATATGTGCTTCTAAGACTGAAGGAACGGCTACCGTGATATAAAAACGCCTTCACGAACCCTCACATACGGGAATGTTCCCGTTACAAATGTCGGGAAGTTGGAAGTATTTCGGGTCGGGTATGACCTGGGAAAACTCAGAAAACGTTTGTTGGACCCATCCCGAAATAACCGGAAACCAGAAGGCGGCGGGGGTAGCGGAACTGCTAAAAGTTCCATACCCAAAAGGGCCGGGCAGTGGAATATCTAAAATCCACCAATCCGCCTTCACTCCTTCCAGATCAAGGTCTCGGTCAAAAACCATGTTCTGTAAGACGTCCGGCCTAGGCGCCCAAAAATCGGAATGGCTCCACGCACAACAGGAATCCACTTGGCCGGCATCTTGGGGTTTTGATCGAATTAGATACGTTTTCTCTCGTCGGCTGGTAAATTGGCAGGGAAAATCTCTTCCATCGGGGAAAATATCGATGCATTTCTCCGGGTAGATCTCGGTCATGCTTTGGGAGTCCCAGTCATAATAGGTTTGGCCCGGAATAGAAGGACCGGAAACTTTAGAAAGGGGTGGGCGCTCTTCAGACGCAAACTCAAACATTTTCCAATTCATGGAAAAACTTCGCTTTAGATTCGGTGGTGTCCTGTGAAAAGTTCGAGGAGCGATGGAATTTCCGTGGCACCGCAGACATTGATTCGGTTCAGAAAGCCTCTCCGGTCCCATGCCTCCCATAAAGGCAAGTGCTGAAGCACAAGAAACTCCTAAAAAGCAGGATAACCATCCTAATCTCATCAAACCTCCACAAAAAAAAACCCAGAAATAGAGACAATGTTTTTTCATGGATATCTCTTAAGATGAATTCAGGTCCCTTCATTAGTTATAGGTAAAAATTGTATTAAGTAATAGTGAACAAATGTCACGATCCCACAACTAATGGATCTGAATTGACGAGTGGCCCTCGATACGGGAGAGGGAAATGACGCCCCAAATAAACGCTTCCCGTCTAGTATCTGGACTTTGCCTGCCCCATCCATTAAATTTATCGCATGAAATTTGGAATTCGATCGATTCTTCTCGCATGGTTCCTTGGTTTTTTCTTAACTTCTTTTTCTCATGCAGACGCGCTGAAATTGGCAGCGGTAGGGACCGCCAATTTTTCTGGACCTCGGATCAACACGGGCACCGGGCCAGTGACCAGCTCAAGTACGTTGGGGCTTGGAATCGGTGGACTTGCGAGCTTCCCTCTGGTCCCCGATTTTCGTTTAGAGACTGGGCTGCTCTACATCAAAAGCGTCTATTCCTTTTCTGGAACCGAATTTACTTTGAACCATTTGCAAATTCCTGCTGTGGTACGTTTTGACCTACTGCCGTTTCTTTCCCTTGGCGGAGGCTTTTACTATTCCTTTGGTTTGGGAAATGTCGGCACACGGGTTGGAAATGTAACAACCGACGTCACCTACGATGCCTTCAATCTGAGCTCCTCGGACCTAGGTGCGATCGTTAGTGCCGCTCTCGATCTTACCATCGGCCCGGCTAGCTCTCTTTTGGTCGATGTACGCTACCTATACGGATTGAAGAACCTGACCAACCTTGCAGGGCAGACGTTTCGTCTGAGCAGCTTTTTATTTTTAGTCGGCGTTAAATTCGGTCTTTAGACCCTATATCGACGCTCCCCCCTCCCGTCATTGCGAGCGCAGCGACTTGTCCCGCCGTAGCTTTGCGGAGGAGGAAGCAATCTTCGCAACGTTGAATAACAATCTATCGTCGGTAGTTTGCAAGACTATGTGGACGCACCGACAGGCTGGCTCGCAATATATGACGGCATGCGGAAAATTTCTATCCTGAGCCTTTAGATAAAAACCCTCTTCCGCTTCCGCAACTGGGCGTGCATTTCTCGCTGAAGTTTTAGGCGAATATCTTTACTAAGTTTGGTGACATAAGCCATGTCCTTAGCTTTTTCTGGGTCTTTCCCCAGTCGGATCGGCTTAAGAAATTTGATTCTCCACTTCGCAGGCAGCGGAAGGACATTTAATGGGACCGGAACGATGATTCCTACAATCTGCTTAGCCCATCGGATCTGAGACAGCGTGATGTGAGTCTCCTCAGCACCGATCACGAAAGCCGGAACAATGGGCGCACCGGTGGCGAGTGCCAGACGTATAAAGCCTCTTCGAAATCTCCGAAGCCGATAACGGTGTGAGGTTGGCTTAAAGTTACCCTCTTCTCCTTCAGGAAATAGCAGTAAGGGTTCTCCTCGCTCCAGAACTTCTAGGCCATTTTGGTAGGTCGCTGGTACTAGCCCCAGCTTAGACGCCCGCACCGATATCTCGGGGCGAATGAACCATAGTTTGTGAGCAATAATGTGAGGAATTCTCTTCGTAGCGTGAAAAACCTGGTGCCCTAACATGAGAGCATCGAAGCCCATATAGCCGCTATGATTGGAAATGATGATGCAAGGGCCTTTCTTAGGAATGTGGGACACTCCGTCCGTCCGGACCCGCAGATAGCGCGTAATGATATCCAAAAAAAAGGCGGGTAAGACGTGGTAGGCGAGCTCCTCCCGGGAGTGTTCCGTGGCTTTCAAGGCTCGTTTGACCGCCCGGCCGAAGAGAGATTTTGCCATTCCTAGAGTCCTTTCCCAAATAACGAGTCCGTAAGGGGTTAGCACAGTTCTTCCGGGCGGAAAAGAAGTTCAAAAAAACGACCTTTGAGGGTACCCTTGATAAAGTTTATAGCCTCTTCTTAAGGAGTACGCGCATGAGCATCAGAAAAAGACTATTCAACTTTAATGCGGGACCAGCCACCCTTCCTTTACCAGTTCTGGAAGAGGCGAGCCGGGGAGTGCTTGAGATCGGTAATTCAGGAATGTCTATTTTGGAGGTAAGCCACCGCGCCGAGCCTTACGAGTCGATCCATGCCGAAACGAAAGTGAAGCTTCTACGCATCCTGGGCGTTGATCCCACTAAATTTACGGTCTTATTCTTGGGTGGGGGAGCAAGCCTGCAGTTTCTGACCTTACCAACTAATTACCTTTCCAAGGGCGAGACCGCGGATTACGTCCATACCGGGGAATGGAGTGCCAAGGCCATGAAAGAGGCCAAACCCTTCGGGACGGTACACCTGGCAGCCTCTTCAGAGGCAGACAAATTTGCTTCCATTCCAAAGGATATAAAAGTTTCGGCGAACTCCCGGTATCTGCATCTGACAACGAATAACACGATCGAAGGGACGCAATTTTCCACGATTCCGAACGCAGGTCCGGTGCCATTGGTGGCCGATTTTTCCTCTGAATTTCTCTCTCGTTCTTTAGACTACTCCAAGTTTTCCCTCATGTACTCCGGGGCTCAGAAGAATCTGGGGCCGGCGGGAGTGACCGTCGTAGTCATCCGGAATGATTTCCTGGCACAAGCTAAGGAAGATTTGCCGGCTATGCTTTCCTACAAGCAACAGGCAAAAGCGGATTCGCTGTACAACACCCCCCCGGTATTTTCCATTTACGTAGTAGGCCTCGTGCTTAAATGGATCGAAAGCGAAGGGGGGATCGCTAAAGTCGCCGCCCGAAATCGTCGCAAAGCCGAGGTGATCTATAGTGCGCTTGAAGAATTCCCGGATATTTACGACATTGTCGTAAAAAACAAAGAGGATCGTTCCGACATGAACCTGACATTCCGAGTCAAGCCCGAAGCCCGAGAAAAGGATTTCTTGAACGGGGCTACGGCCAAGGGAATGGAAGGGCTAAAGGGACATCGTTCGGTCGGTGGTTTGCGAGCCAGTATCTATAACGCATTTCCCGAGGAGGGCGCCGTGGCTTTGGCGCAATACCTAAGGGAGTTCGCAAGGAAATAAACCTATGGCTGCACGATTCATCTATGAAACCCAATGCCTGAAGATTCGAATCAAATCGGGTTCTACGCAAAAAGTGCTCGAATGGTTTAAGACGGTAAACCGTCGCCTGGACGAAGCCTATGAGGCGATAGGCAAAGAAGGCATCGTCATTCAGTCGATCTTCTTGGATAAAGGCTCAGACGGTGATTTTCTTATTTTCTACATGAAGGCGGATAATCTCCTCAAGGCCAATCAGCTCATTCGTAAATCGACGAGAGCCATAGATAAAGAGGCGTTGAAGATGATCGAAAACCATTCCGATGAGGAAAAGACTTTGGAGAATCTGCTGGATTTGGATCGGATTGAAGAAGTTTAAGTCTTAGGGAGTCACCACCCGAATAATATTTTGTCTTCTTAATTTAATAAGAGATTCATAGAGGGGAACGTCAGGCAGCGTATTGTAATCCAACACGTCCGCCACCTTCTTAAATTCGACAATGCTAGCAAGGGCGGAAAACTCAGTAAAATCTAACATGGTTCCAGTATGTAATGAACTCGGATGGAGCTCTAGTTTGAGCTCTGGAGGAGGAAGTTCTCGGCGTATTGTTTCATATCTTTTCTTTAAATTCTCCCCTTCGCCACAAACTTGAGAAAGACTAACACTTAGCTTGTCTTCCACGGCAGACTCCGCGACGTCGCGACGGGTAAAGAGGAAGCGAAGATCGTCCCAGAGGAACATTCGAAAGATGGCCTTTAGGGCATGAACATCGCCCGTCTTAGCGGAGATAACCTTGCCCTGCAAAAATTCCACTTTCCCCTCTTCTCCTCGAATGCTTCCCTTTATCCATAACACACCGGTACGTTCGAGTGATTCCACTGTAAGAAGAGCATCGCCGAGGGTTTGAGCTTTATGAAAAGGAAGCCTCCCGTCGGAAGTCACAATCGTTTCCGCGGTTGCTCCACTGAATTCATTGACCAGCCCCAGCCGTTCCAATCTAATAAGACCGGATTTTATCTCGGCAAGAATCGCTTTGGGAACTTCAGTCTCACCTTGAATCAGCACCCCTTTGATTCCCCGGGCGACTCGTTCGAATTGAATATCGGTTTCCATATTGCCGGCTACTTTTAGAAAAATCTCGTTAATACGGGGATCATCGGGACGTAGGTTCTCTATAATATGGTAAGCCCGATGTTCCATCGCAAAGATCAGGTCATCTTTGGTGAAGTTTCTGCCAAACCAAAACCAATAGAGCCTTCGCGTAAGCTGTCGGAGTTTTACAATATGCTGACGACTTTCCGGAAGATTTTCGAGAAAGACCACTTGTGGATCCTGAGGGGGTTGCGACTCGGCGAATTTCTGTACATTTGGTTCATGCGATATTTCTATTCCGGTAGCCTTGAGTCCGGCTAAAAACTGGCGCCCCCAAAGCGTGAGGTCCCCCACCGCCAAAATACGGGTAACAGCTTTCATGAGATCCCCTTCAAATTCGAATCGGTAATTTAAGGAACTTGTATTGAATCGAGTGAAAAATCCCGCAAAAGATTACGCGCGGGATGCTGGATGATTACCCTTTTATTGTAGCAAACTTAATGCGTCATTGCGAACGACTTGTCCCGCGCAACCTTGGTGAATGAGATGACTGGTTACTCTCTAACTCCTCGACCCATAACGTCGTCGAAAGAGCTCGAGCAAGGCGGGACGGGCTTTGACAAGATCAATGGCAAATTTAGCATGATTCGGCGCATATCCATTTCCAATAAGCAGACTTGCCTGAAGCGCAATTCCTTCCGCTCCCAGGGCCACTTTAGGAAAGGAGGTCGCCATGCTGAAAAAGAGAATTTTAGCGCGGGGCGTTGCCGCTAGTAGTGCACTATTTTCGGTATTCGGCACGGAGGCCACGTTAACCACCAAGTCCGCCATTTTGCCTTTGGTTGCTTTGAACACCCCGTCTCGTACCGCGATGGGATCAGTGGCGTCGATGGAGAGAATATCATCGCAGACCCCAAGAGAGGCCAAATCCTTGGCCACACTAGCCACGGGTTCTATCCCGATAATTTTTCCACTACGGCCCATTTTTTGTCGGGCGGCAACGCAAGAAAGAATTCCCGCTTTTCCTCCCGCCCCAATGACCACCAGGCGCTGTTTAGGACGCGATAGGTCGTAGGTCGTTTTCGGCGCTCCGGCCACATCAAAGACGGCCATGGCGACCGCTTCCTCGATCTCGTCCGGAATTTTTACAGCGATCGAACTTTGAAATAGAATCGCGTGTCCATCGACATCAATTTGGTGATTTTCCAAATGGACTTGGCGGATACGGTCTAAATGGAGCGGGGTTAGCGTCAATGAAATTAATGAGGCAACCCTATCTCCCACCCGACACTTGAGGGGGCCTCGATAATGGCTTCCAATCTGTGCCACGCTACCCACAAGCATCCCACCCGAACCCGTCACGCGGTTCTGCTGCTTGCCCCGAGTTTGGGTATTTTCCATTACGATGCGACCAATGCGATCTACATTTCCGCCGGTCTCTTGTTCCATTTGAATAAAACTTGCGGCGTCTATATTGAGCCGTTCCACTTTTAGTAAGATCTCATTCGAAAATAGAGGGAGCGAATTATCCAATTTTTCCGCCGCCTGTGGCAAACATCGTTTAGCATCCATCACTCGGTGCAAACCCAGCGGATCACTCGCGAGCTTGCGCTCAATTACGGCCATAAAGGCGCTCCTCCGCGAGTTTATCCGTAACGAGAAAAGGCGCGGTTTTCGCCAGTTTGGCTCGTGAATAGATCTCGTTCATCGTGTCATAAATTCCGTCCGCCATCGTCATCGCTTTACGCTGATCATAACCTTCGTATTCCACAAATATATTAATAATACCGCCCGAGTTCACAGCGTAGTCAGGAGCATAGAGAATGCCCCTCTCATGTAGCCTAAGGCCATCTCGCTCCTCCGCCAGTTGATTGTTGGCGCAACCCACAACCGCTTTGCATTTAAATCGCGCTATCGTCTGCTGATTGAGCGTCCCTCCCCTAGCACAAGGCGAAAAGACATCGCAGTCGACATCGTAGATAGCATCATTTGAGACGATGTGCGCACCCAACTCTTTGGAAGCCCTGTCTAACGCCTTTTGATCGATATCCGAAACCCAGATCTGCCCTCCCTGTTGGACAATCATCTGGGCAAGGGAAAAGCCCACGTGCCCAATCCCTTGAATCGCGACTTTCAAGCCTTTCAAAGATTTTTTGCCAAACACCTCTTCCACCGTCGCCTCAAGACCGCGCAAAATTCCACGTGCCGTGACCGGCGAGGGGTCGCCGCTCGATCCGGGTTCTCCGTCGATTCCCAAGACATAGCGGGACCTCTTTTTTATCATCCGGAGATCGTCGCTGCTAATATTCATGTCCTTTGCCGCTATGTATTTGCCCTCAAACATTTCTAAGAATTCCCCAAAGGCCGCAAAGAGTTCCGGATCTTTTTTTGTAGGATCGCCAATAATAACGCTCTTACCCCCGCCAAACCCAATTCCCGCCAGCGCCGACTTGTACGACATCCCTTTGGAAAGAGCCAAAACGTCTTTCAGCGCTTCCTCTTTGGAAGCATAGGGCAACATGCGAATGCCCCCACACGATGGGCCAAGATTGGTATTGTGGATGGAAACGATTGCTTTTAATCCAACACTCGGATCGTCCAAATAGACGACGCGCTCATAGCCCGGAACTGCGAGTTCTTCATGAAGCATTTTTTTCATTCAAATTTCCTTATTGCCGAAAACCCCAAACCATCGTGTAGCTCTTGCCCGGACGGCAAGATTCACCCACCAACAGAGGGCATATACTACCTTTAGACTTTTTGTTCCACCAGTCCTTAGCACATGCCGAAGCGCGCCTATTCAGGGAATTAATTCTTTGACGGTTGGAGTTCCCGGCAGTAAAACTTTTTTTCGGCATGGGGTATTCAGTGGGTCGGGGTTTATGAATGGCCGCGTCCAAGCGCTTCATCGTTATCGCAGGTAATATTGGTTCCGGAAAAACAACGCTAACGCAGTTGTTGGCGGAGCACTATTCCTGGCAGCCTCACTTTGAGGTGGTACAGGAGAACCCTTATTTAGCAGACTTCTATGGCGACATGCGCCGATGGTCCTTGCAGTTGCAAGTGTTCTTTCTTTCCAAACGCTTTCAGGCGCATCAGCAGATCATAAAAACGATGAGTTCGGCCATCCAGGACCGCTCCATCTACGAAGACGCCCATATTTTTGCTAGGGCCCTTCACGAATCCGGAAAAATGGAAGATCGAGATTATCAAAATTACCTCGACCTTTACCGGACGATGCTGTCCTTTCTGCAGCCACCCGATTTGGTGGTTTATGTGCGCCGCTCCGTAGATTGTCTGAAAAGTCGTATCGCCGAACGTGGGCGTGATTATGAAAAAGATATCCCTGACGAATACCTACATCAGTTAAATCGCTGCTACGACGATTGGATTGAGGGATATCACCTTGGAAAAGTGTTAACCGTACAGGCCGACTCGCTAGACATGAAATGGAACCGCGGCGACTTCGATTACGTCTGTCGTAGTATTGAAAACTCTCTCGAGCAGCCAGACCTATTTTTTACCTGCTGACGCACACGACTATCGAAAGTCCGGATCTTCTAACGAAGGGCGATCGGAAGGGATCTCTTTGCGGGTAATAATGTCTGCCAACTGAAAATGCTCTGGTAAACCGATAAAATTTCCCACCTCCGTGACGTCCACTGGGTGCTTGGTATCGATAAAAGACTTTTTTACTCCTAGGATTCTTCCGACGGCCTGTTCGATCGTCGCCATCGCAATTTTCTTAGACTCCACCGCCTTGATAATCGCTTCGAAGGCTTCCATCGGAAGGCCGGCATCCCCTTTGTAGATAAGGCAATCACAGCCGGCGTTGACAGCAAGAACGGCGGCCTCTCCCACCGGATAGTTGTCAGCAATCGCTTTCATTTCCATGTCATCGCTAAAAACGATCCGCGAGTAACGCAAATCATTTCGCAAGATGTCCATCGTCTTTTTCGATAGGGTCGATGGAAACTCGGAATCAACCGCCGGATTCATGATGTGCGCAGTCATGATTCCCGCCACTCGACTTCGAATGACCCTGCGAAACGGAATTAGCTCCAGCTCCTCGAGCTGGGCTACCGTCTTATTGACTTTGGGCAGCGTAAAATGGGAGTCCTCTTTCGTGTCTCCGTGACCGGGAAAATGCTTCGCCACCGCGATCACACCCATCTTTTGGATGCCTCGGCATACTGCGGAGCCAAGCTTGCCACAAATTTCAGGATCGTCAGAGAACGCGCGAGACTTAATGATGGGGCTATCCCGGTTAGTATTTACGTCGACCACCGGGGCATAATTGACATTGATGCCGACCGCTTTTAATTCCTTGGCCAGTATCATGCCAAATTCAAAACCAATCTTGGGAGAGTTTAGCTCGCCCAAGTAGTCATTGCCTGGAAACTTGGTGAAAGGTTTTACTAGGCGGTTTACTTTACCGCCCTCATGGTCGATCGAGATAAAGAGGCCTGGAGCGGTCTTCTCCCTACAGGCAAATTGCAGTTCATTGCTAAGTTCCGCCAATTGGGCGGGCGATTGAACGTTTCTCTTGAAATAGATGACCCCGCCCAAATTACTTTCCTGAATAAACTTTTTGAGATCTGCGGGCACGGCATAGCCGTTGAATCCGACGACAAAAAGCTGGCCGATCAAAGATTGAATATTTTTTGTGGAAGCCATTAAGATACCTTAAACAACCTAAAGTATATTGGCTGCGCAGGGGGCTGGCAAGCGAGTCGCGGTCACGCTTCCTAGGGCCTGTACTCAAATTAGACAACACACCTCACGGGTGCTTTTCGTGCCTGGATTTCACCGTTCCTCCTTGAAGTACGGGTAGTACGACCGCGTCGGCACGGCAAAACCAGCCACGAAAATCCCCTCGTGATCTGCATTATCTAATTTGAGTACAGGCCCTAGGAGGCTATACGACGCTATTCATCATCATCCCGGGCCGTTCGAATGATCGAGCGCTTATTGCTGTCTAAGATTCGCTTGCGGAGCCGCAAGAAATTAGGAGTCACCTCGACCACCTCATCGTCCGCGATCCAAGCGATACAGTACTCCAACGTCAGAGGCGTCACCGGCGTCAAAATGACGTTCTCATCACTACCGGCGGCGCGAATATTCGTGAGTTTCTTTTCCCGAGTCGCATTTACGTTGATGTCATTTTGCTTGTTGTGGATTCCCACAATCATGCCTTCGTAAACTTCGATACCCTCTTTGACACACAGTTTTCCGCGCGGCTCAAGATTGTATAACGCATACGGGGTCGTCCTACCCGTACGATCGGCAACCATCGCGCCGTTCACACGGTCAATAATGTGGCCTTGCCAAGGAATGAAACCGGCAAAATACGAATTGAGCAGCCCGAGTCCCCGCGTGTCGTTCAAAAAGTCGGAACGATAGCCAATAAGACCACGAGACGGAATATCAAACTCAAGCCGAACTCGGTCCGAGCCCTTCTTAACAAGGTTGGTCATGACACCTTTGCGCGGTCCCAAATGCTCCGTAATCATGCCGACACAGGTATCGGGGACGTCGAGAACCACATGTTCTTGCGGCTCTTCGAGCTGACCATTCACTTCGCGAGTAATAACCTTGGGCCTTCCCAACATGAACTCATAGCCTTCACGGCGCATCTGCTCCGCTAAGATGGCAAACTGCAATTCACCCCGACCCTTAATAATGATGGTATCGGCCGCCTCGGTACGATTCGCTTGCAGCGAGACATTGGTTCTAAGTTCACGTTCAATACGGTCCCAAACCACGCGGGAGGTCAGTCGATCTCCGTCCTTGCCCGCAAAAGGGCCGGTATTGACTATCATGTGAATAGAGATCGTGGGCGCCTCTACCATAATGCGAGGCAGAGGTTTTGGTGCCGTCGGATCACATACCGAGTCTCCGATTTTGAGCTCTTCAATTCCGGCCACGATGGCGATGTCGCCCGCTTCAGCCTCTTCGATAGCCTTCGGCGTCATTCCGTCGTAGGCAAAAAGGGCGGTGATGGTGGTCGGAGGGGTCACTCCGGTTTCCTGCGACAACACCACTTTGTCGCCGACTCGGATTTTCCCGGCGGTCAATTTCCCGACGGCCATTCGTCCGAGATAGTCGCTGTAATTGGTGTTGGAGATCAACATACGAAGTCCACCGTCTTCCACCGCCGGACCAGGTATGTGTTCAATGATTTTTTGGAATAAAAGGGAGAGATCTTTGCCCTCCTGGGCTTCGGTGGGGCTATTCAAAGCCAGGCGCTTGCGGGCATTGGTATAAACGATTGGGAAGTCGATCTGGTGATCTTTGGCGTCAAGATCGATGAACAGTTCGTAAATCTCTTCAAGCACTTCGTCACACCGAGCATCCGAGCGATCGATCTTATTGATCACGACGATGATCTTTTTATCCATCTCCATTGCATGCCGCAGCACAAAACGGGTCTGAGGAAGCGGTCCCTCAGCAGCATCCACCAGCAGCAGACAGCCATCGACCATCTGCAGTCCCCGCTCCACCTCTCCGCCAAAGTCAGCATGGCCTGGGGTGTCCACGATATTGATGCGGGTCCCTTTGTAATTAATGGCGGCATTCTTGGCCGTTAAGGTAATGCCCCTCTCGCGCTCCAAATCCAGGTTATCCATCGCCCGTTCGGCGACCTGCTGATTTTGCCTGTAAAGACCGCTTTGCCACAAGAGACCGTCCACGAGGGTAGTTTTCCCGTGATCGACATGGGCGATAATCGCAATATTTCGTATTTTTGAGTTCACACCCATATGAAATGACACCTTTTCCCGGGATCCCTAAAAAGGGACCGTTATAGCACACGGAATACGCTTTGATTAACCTTTAATTCTTGGTATATCCCGCCGGTGAAACGAGATGCCCCACGCAACCTGCCCGCAAATTCTTGCTCCCAATGTTGGAAGCCGCTCGAACTGTGCGTCTGTCGAACCATTAAGTCCTGCGCCACCAAGCATCGGATACTGATTTTGCAGCACCCGAGAGAGACACGAAGCCCTTTGGGAACCGCCCCTTTGGCTTCCCTGTACCTGCAAAACAGCGTGCATCGGATAGGCCTCAGCTGGCGCTCATTAAGCGCCGCCCTGGGCGAAAATACCGATCCTCACCAGTGGGGCGTATTGTACTTGGGAACCAAGAAAAAATCTCAATCTCAAAACGTACGTCCGAAGGGCGCCAAGACAGCCGAGCCCAAGGCCGTCCCCCCAAAAATTGCCCCGGAAGAGATTCCCCCATTTCAGGTAATTTCCCCCAAGGGAAGGGTAATGGACCGGCGAACTCTACGAGGGGTGATTATATTGGATGGCAATTGGGAGCAGTCAAAAACGCTCTGGTGGAGAAATCCTTGGCTACTTCGTTTGGCGAAAATTCAAATACGGCCTGAATCGACTTCCTTGTACGGGAAGTGGCGACGTCAGCCTCGCAAGCATTGTTTGTCGTCATTGGAAGCGGCAGCAACCGCCTTAGAGAATTTGGGGGAAGACCCGAAGGTTACCCAAGGCTTAAAAGACCTCATGTCCCAACTGCTGACTCGCGCGGAAACCCTTAGATCGGCCCCAACGATGGAGATGTCAGTCGACTCTCTTTAATTCCTTTTCTACTACTTTAACGACGCGTCCGATCACTTCGGACAGACTCCCCTGAAGTTTGGCCCCTGCCGCATAAAGATGCCCTCCGCCACCCAGGCGCTTGGCAATGTCGATAACTTTCACACCCCGGTTTCCACGAAAACTCAGTTTGATCTCCCCACTATCTTCTTCACGGAAAAGAATTCCGATCTCGACGTTTTCCATCAAGGTAAGCTGGTTCACGAAGGACTCTGTATCCTCTACGGTAGCGCCATATTTACTTCGCAGCGTTTTGGGACAGCTAAGCCAGGCGATTCGTCCGTCGGCCGAAATTTGAATCGCTTCCAACAAATGCCCCAGCAGTCTCGTCTTGGCCACCGAATCGCATGCGTAGACTGATTCATACACTTCGTCCGGACGCACCCCTTTCTCCAGAAGCTCTGCCGCCATCAGATGCGAGCCGGGACTGGTTCTGCGATAGCGAAAGCTACCTGTATCGGTCATCAATGCGACGTAAAGCGGTATCGCCATCGACGTATCGATGGGGGACTTCATCAATTTGAGCAGCCGAAATACCAGCTCCCCTGTCGAGCTGCAAGTCTGGTCGATGACAAAGTGGGCCCCATGCTGGTCGCTGGGTATGTGATGGTCCAAAAACACCACCTGGGCTTTTGACGCACGGATGGGCTTTTCTAAAGGCCCCAGCATCTTCCACTCACTGGTGTCCAAAACGAAAATAACTTCGGCTTCGCCTATCCCACGAGAGCTGTCGAAAACCTCGATTTTACGAAGGGGATCGACGCATTGGAATTTGGGAGCGGTGCCATGAGAATTGAGCACCCGACACTGCTTTCCCGCACCCATCAAGAAATGGTAGAGCGCCATCTCGGCGCCCAAACCGTCGCCATCCGGAAGCGCATGGGTGGTCAGGATAAATTTAGAATGCTGCCGTATCAGTTCGATGGCCTTGTTCACCCTAGTCATTATACCGAGACTGACAGGCTATGGACAGTTCGCCATGATTGGAATTAATCCCTGGCGAGTGGATTTTGGTCGGCGACAAGGCGCGCCGACGCCCGTGTACTCTCGGTACCCGTAGGAGGCGCTACGAAGCTCGCCGGCCGAAAGCCACCGGTCTGGAGTAGACGCAATTAAACTCCGGGATTAGAGTGGGCGGCTATGGAAAAGCTCATTATCTCAGCCGCCATTACCGGGGCCGAACTCGACAAGAAAAAGGTGCCTGTCCTTCCCACCACTCCGGAAGAACAGGCTCAAGCGGCAAAAGATTGTGTGGCGGCTGGCGCTTCAGTTATTCACCTCCATGTACGCAACGACGCTGGCCAACCCAGCCAAGAGGTCGCCCACTTTAAACGGGCTACCGACAAAATCAGGGAAGTTTGTCAGGTGAAACCCCTTATCCAATTTTCAACCGGTGGCGCGGTGGGGGAAGCGATCGAAAAACGAATAGCCCCGCTCGCCCTACGTCCCGAGATGGCTTCGTTCAATCTGGGAACCATCAATTTCGGCGAAGATATCTTCGTGAACACCTTTTCCGATATGCGGGGGTTGGCCGCTGCTTTTCGAACTCACCGGGTCATTCCAGAATATGAGATCTACGACGCCGGCCATGTCGACAATTTAAAGCGGCTGGCCAAAGAAGGGATCATCTCCCCACCCTATCACTGTCAATTTGTCCTCGGAGTGGTTGGCGCCCTATCCGGGGAGCTATCCGGCCTATTGTATCTGGCAGAGCACCTACCCGCTGATTCCAGCTGGGCGGTTGCTGGGATAGGCAGATTTGAATTGCCCTTAGCTGTGCACGCCATCCTATTAGGAGGACATGTTCGGGTCGGATTGGAGGATAACCTCTATTATGCGAAGGGCCAATTGGCGACGGGCAACGCGCAGCTAGTTGAACGGATCACACGCCTAGCAAAAGAGCTCGGGCGTGAAGTGGCCAGTCCCGATGAAGCGCGTCAAATTTTGGGGATTTCCAACACCTAAATGAGGGATCGCGTCACTCGGCCAAGGCGGGTGGCGAGCGATGGCCCGCTGCAGCATCACACGAATCCCCTGAACTTTTCTTCCATTCTTTCCGATAGCTAAGGTATGAGCCTCCTGCCAAAAATGGCGGCGATTTTCTGCCTGACCGCCTTGATAACCAATTCTGCGAATGCCGCTCGCATTCTAGGAATGGGAAACAAGAGCGACGAACTGGTCATCTCCCAAAATTCTGAGCACCCGTTTGTGGCCCGAGACCGACTCTGCTTTTACCGAGGTGATACGGAAATGGCGTGTGGCTCGGTCGTGCGTGTCCTTCGCGATCGTGCGGTAGTTCGCGTGGACAGTCGCAAAGACGTGGTTCGGGAAAAGAGTCGGGATGTTGCCTCCGAAAGCTTTGTTGAGCTGACGTTTGAAAAAGCGCGACTCAACGGAAAAGAGCGAATTGAACTGGTCGAAAAAGAAAGTATGCCTGACGAGGAAGTGGCCGACGAGACGGTCCAGGGCCTCGAAAATCTACACGCGGCTAACGACGGTGAAAGACCTACCCGATTGCTAGATGGTAGAGAAGATTTGATGTCCGAGGTAAGAGAAGACGACACTAGATCGTCCCGACGGATAAGCAATTTCAGCGGCGGGCTCAACTATCTCTTCCCAGAAATCCAATACCAAAGAATGGCCAATTCTCATGTCGCTCAAGGTGGCATGCTCCTGTTGATGAATTCATCGGTTCCCAATGGCTCGGTAAAGGGCCTCGGCGCTTATGCCACTTTTACTTTTTACAAGCAGGAACTGTTTAAGGGACCGTGGGCTCAAATAGGGGCGGGAGTTTTCTCTCTTTCCGCCAATTCGGGCGGAGTCCAACAAAACTATGCGTCGCCGGCCGTGACATTCAATGTCGGATGGCGCTGGTATTGGGCGTCGAACTGGAATCTTGGCCTGGGTCTCGGCTCTCAGTGGTTGTTGTATCCCAAACCGGAAACTAGCGGCGTCGAGTTTTCGGGAGTCCTGCCTTCAGTCGCCCTCGACTTAGGATTTGCTTTCTAATCCCGGCCTAGACCAGGAGTCAGCCTCACTTTCTTGAGGCGTCCACGAAACGCAAACGAATCTCGGTCAGCAAACTCTCCATCAGCTGATGTTCATCAGGGCTCAAATTTCCCTTAGTCTTTTGCTGAAGCAGAGCCAAGAGCTCTATGTTTTGACGGGCGAGCTCTAGATTTTTCTGCTTTTTGTTGGTCGCTGGATCCGGCGCCAATCCCATATTAATCAGGGCACCCGTCGCCAGCGAAAAGATGAAGGTGGAAAAGTCTATTTGGTCCGGGGCCGTCGGCTCCCGTCCCTCTTTCATCACAAAGCCGTCGCCCTTCTTGGCGACGGGTTCTGTGGGTTTTTCCGCATCCGATGAAGCAGCGGAATGTCGTTTATCCACAACTTTGAAATCTTCTTCGTTCTCCATCACTACCTCCACACAATACTAAACTCTATTCGGCGACTGGCTTGTCCTCCGGTGGCTTTTCCGGAGCGGGAGCGGGAGCCGGCGCTGCGGGCTTAGGCGCCGCCTTGGCTGCCTTGGCCTTAGCCTCCGCCTCTAACGTCTTAAGCTTCTTGCGACGCTCAACGAGCTCCTGATAGTCCAAAGTGCTTACCGACGGAACATCTACCCCAACCGCGGGCAAGCGAGTTACCTCTGGGCCTGCCTGTGTTCGCTTGAGATAGATCTCTTTTAGTTGCGCCAGATAGAAATCTTTGGCGACAACAAAATTATCGATCGTCTTGAATTCTACCGTAACCACCGACTTCTTACCGACCTGTCCTTCGGTCAAAAGATCTTTAAATGGGACGGGAAGGTCAACTACCTGGAGGAAAGACTCCTTCTGGGGAGGTTCCCATGTCACTGAGAACACACCCTCTTTCACGGTGCTCTCGGGACTGTAGTGGCTGACTTTGAGCCGATAAAATTGAAGCGCAAAGGCCGTGGAATCCCATTTGACCCAGAAGGCCAGAGAACCTTCCTTATCGGAAGACGCGGCACCTACTCTAGGTTTGGCCTTATTGGACTTGAATCCCAATAGCGCTAAAATAAGAGCGTATAGGCCTCCAAATAGCGCCAGTGTCATAAAGATCGCGGTAAATAAGCTAAGCCAAACGGGCATAGTCGTGCTGCTCCCCGGTCAAGTGTACGAACCACCCGTTTTTATCATTATAATTCGCGCGTTGTCGAGAGTTGCGGCCCCAAATAGAGCGAGGTCTGGAAACCGGGGATTTGTCATGGGCTAAGGGCACAAAAACCGATATATTACGTCTCTTAGAGAAATAGGATAGAGGACAGACCGTGAAACACCGACTTCTGCAGTGGACGCCGCTATTAGTTTTGTTCTTCCTGGCTACCGGGCGATGCCTTGGCGCAACCGGCGATGCCAGCGTCCCATCCGATACGTCAGCTTCCGGCGATGGAAATCAGGACGGCCAATCGAAAGACGGCGTTAAGAGCCGCCGAGAGAGCCTGGCCCATTTCGGGGTAGATCTAGAATTTAGTCCCACGAAATTTCCCAACTATACTTACACACCATCGGTTCAATCCTCGAAAAATGGCTACGAACTTCACGTTGGGTTCGAGTGGCTGCCGATAAGAAAATACGGAAAGCTAGGCTTTGGAATCTCCAGTGGGTTTTTCGTCGCTCCCAATGTTCCCCTCAGCGTCAACCCAGCGACCGGCGAAACCCAGGTAGCGACCCTCTACGTAATTCCCATCTCGGCATACTTCTCGTATCGGTTCGACTATAAGGACCCAGGAAAACAGGTACTGGTACCCTTTCTCAAGGCCGGGCCGAATCTAAGCTTAGTCATCCAACGATCGTACTTTCAGTATGCAAAGGGGGGAATTGCGACCTACACGGGGCTTGAGTATGGCGGAGGTTTGGAATTTTGTCTGAATTGGCTGGAGCCATCGGCGGCGGCCGCATTGGATAGAAGTACCGGCATCGCCGCGACCTACATTGTCTTTGAATACATGCGCTCAAGCGCGATCGGCTTAACGGCCAGCTCGCCCGATCTTTCAGGCTATCAGTTTCGTCTGGGCTTTCGGTTCGAGACTTGAGTTTTTTGTCTCAAGCGGATTGCCTCGTAAGTTATTGATCACGAAAAGAACACCAGCGATGGCAAACACCACCCCGATCAGAACATTCAACGCGTTGCTACCTGCATAGAGTTTTCCGCCCGGATCCGTCATACGCGCCCGGATCATGCCGTTAATCGTTCGATACACAATGATGACCCCCGAAACAGAAAGAACCGCGCCAAGGAGCATCATAACCATATTTCCAAATTCAATAGGATGCATGACGTTCTTTTTACCCGAGATAAAGCGTCGGTGTCGATGCTATTTTATGCGCGTGATAGAATGAGCCATGGCATCTACCAGTCCTAGGTTACGGACTAAGTCGGATAAGAAAGTTTTCATTTTCGACACCCATCCCATCCAATACCGTTCTCCAGTTTTTCGAGCCTTGCAGGAAATAATGCCGGAAACCAAAGTGTTCTTCTTCGATCCGCAGTTTGATGGAAAAAAATGGTGGTTTCACGAAGTCGGCAAGATTCCCAAGCAAGAATGGGCACTCGACCTTACCTCTGGCTTTTCCAGTTCCCTGCTGAATTCGAAGGAGTTGGGAGTCCGGAAGTTCTATCGAACCTTATCGGACCTCTTCCAAAGGGAAAGGCCCGACGCCGTTTTTATCTACGGGTATTACCTGCCGGAGCACTGGATCCTTTGGTGGCTTTGCAAGAATTTGGACATTCCACTTTTATTTATTGGGGAAACCTTTTCTCGCGGTGGCACCTCCGCTCGAAGGGCGATTAAAAATCTCCTACAACCTATATTCTTTAAAGGCGTTAAACAATTTGTCAGCATCGGAAGTCGATCCAGAGATTTTTACCTCTCCTTTGGAACCTCGGAAGCGAAGATAACTCCCGCCAGGTATTGCATCGACACCTCCTTTTTTGAAATGACGGAAAAGCGCTCTACCCAGATTCGTTCTAAAATACGAAGCGAACTCAAAATTCCCAAAGATGCCTTTGTGATCTTATTCGTCGGGCGCCTTTTTGAAAGAAAGCGCCCTTGGGACATGGGAGCCATCCACAAACATTTCACTAGTGATTCTAGGGTGCACACCCTCGTTGTGGGCAATGGCCCCCTAGAGAGCGATATAGATAAGACAGCTAAAGAACTTCCTCGCTTTCATCCTTTAGGCTTCAAGAACCAAGCGCAAACCCGAGATCTCTATCACGCCGCAGATCTACTCATCGTCCCTTCTGAATATGAAACCTGGGGATTGGTCATCAACGAAGCCTTCTCCGCCGGCCTTCCCGCCCTCGTCACCCCCGAGTGCGGAGCAGCGGGCGATTTGGTAATTGCTGGAGATACTGGGTTTGTTTTTCCTATTGGAGATATCACGGCCGCTACGGATCACATTCGCTGGTGCATGGAAAATAAGAAGAAATTTTTGGAAATGGGGCGCAGAGCAAAGGCTAAGGTGACTTCTGAATTTCGGGTGGATCAGTTTGCGGATGCCATGGTCAACGCGGTGAAGGCGGCGACGAACGCTTAGGCATTCGACGGGAACCACAACACGCGATTCGACTGTTCCTTTCAAACTTCCGCGCGGAAGTTTGAAATAAACTAGGAACTTCCCATCCCGAATAACGGTGATGTTAACCCTTACTTCGGCAAACTAAGCACCACCGTCGTCCCATCCTTCTCGCTAGACGTCACCGATACCTTCCCACCATGCCCCTCGACAATCAGCCGACACATGGCAAGGCCAAGGCCTAAATTTCTATGATGGTGAAGCGTCTCTCCTGAAGCGACCAAAGGACTAAACGCCTCCATCGAGAGGACCGAACCCCTGCGCCAAATCGCTACCGTGCCATAGTCCCCTTCCTGTCCCAAAGTGACGTGAATTTCGCCCTTGTCGGGGGAATTGCGAATCGAGTCGTCCGCCAGACGACGTAAGGCTAGACGCATTCGTTCCGGATCGCAGCGCACGGAAATGGGCTCAAAGGATTTGAGCTTTACCTGGATGTGTTTTTTCTCGGCTTCCTTTCTCCACTCGGCAACGAGGTTTTTCACTTCGGTACCAAGATCGAAAAGCTGCATCTGAAAATTTGGTTGCGACTCGAGTTTTGTATAACTTAATACTTCCGAAATGATCTCCTGAAAACGGCCGGCTGCCGTAGTCACTCCGGAAACAGCCTTCTGGAGATCGGTACTCAACGTCTTCTTCGTCTCATTTAGTAGCTCCGTAAACGAACTGAGCACGGTAAGCGGCGTATTTAGCTCATGAGAGATGAGGGAGAGAAAACTCGCTTTTGCCTGGTCGAGCAGTTTCAGCTCCTGCGCGGCCTTCTGGAGTTCCGCATTACTATGGGCGAGCGCAATGTTTTTCTGTTCCAGCTCCTGTCGGAGTAAGAAGGCATCGTTTGCCTGTCGCAAAGTTAGTTTAAGATCCTCGGGATCCCAGGGCTTGGCAATATAGCGATAGATGTTTCCACGATTGATCGCGCCTATCACCGAATCGATGTCGGTATAGCCCGTCAATAAAATGCGGGTTGATGCGGGGGAAACATGTTTGGCCTTCTCGAGAAGTTCCACTCCTGTCATTTCCGGCATCCTTTGATCCGAAACGATGACGTGATAGGAGTTTTTTTGAATGAGCTTGAGCGCCTCGAACGGAGACGTTGTTATGGTAACGTCGTACTGATTGCGAACGAGACGCTGGAGAGCTTCCAGATTGTCTCTTTCATCGTCGACGATGAGAATGGGGTGCATGGAAGCCTCTTAAGGACTTTTACGTTTTGAAGAGAATAAAGTAATGATATGTCGGTACGTTAGGAGTTTCAAGGAACGCTCGCGGAAGTAGGCTATTAAAGGAGACTCGTTTATGGACAACTCCATCCCACGCGGTATCGCTTCGAATCTTAAAGAAAACCGGTCATTCGATCCTCCTCATTCATTTAGCGAAAAGGCCCATTGGGGAAATACAAAGGCGTTTCAACGCGACCAGGCACTAGCCGACGCAAACCCCGAGGGATTCTGGGAAGCCGCAGCGGAAGAGATTCATTGGTTTCGCCGGTGGACGAGGGTCCTGGACTGGAATCCTCCCTATGCCAGATGGTTTGTCGGAGCCCAAACCAACGCCGCTTACAACTGCTTAGACCGTCATCTGAAAGCCGGTCACGGCGATAAGACCGCGCTGATATGGGAGGGTGAAGACGGCACTACGATAACCTGGAGCTATCAGGCGCTCTTTGGCCACGTCTGCCAGCTAGCCAACGCGCTCGAAAAAGACTTGGGACTCAAAATGGGCGACACGGCCGCCATCTACCTCCCGCTGACTCCTCATGCCATCGTCGCCATGCTGGCCTGCGCGCGCATTGGCGTTACTCATAGCGTTATTTTTGCTGGTTTTGCCAGCAACGCCATCCGTGATCGCGTCAACGATGCCGCCTGCAAAGTGATCCTAACCGCGGATATCAGTTACCGTCGGGGGCAAATTCTAGATCTGAAAAAGATCGTGGAAGCCGCCACCCGGGAGACCCCGTCCGTAAAAACGGTCGTCGTCTGGCGACGCCTCTCGGAGAAGACTTCACTCTCAGGGAATCAGGTCGACTGGGAAACCTTAGTCCACTCGCACGATAAAACTCACCAAGCCGTACCCGTAGACGCTGAACATCCCCTCTTCATGCTCTACACCAGCGGTACCACAGGCAAACCAAAAGGGATCGTCCATTCAACGGGAGGATATCTCGTTCAAACAACCCGTACGGCGAAATGGATCTTTGATCTCAAGGACGACGATATCTATTGGTGCACCGCAGATATCGGCTGGGTTACCGGACACAGCTATATCGTCTACGGAATGCTGTCTCAGGCCGCCACTTGTGTCATCTTTGAAGGAGCCTTGAATTACCCGCACGCTGGAAGAATTTGGGAAACCATAGACAAGCATAAAGTCACTATCCTCTACACCGCACCAACGGCGATTCGCGCCTTTATGCGAAGTGGAGATGACATTCCCCGCCAATATTCCATGAAATCCTTGCGTCTGTTGGGCTCCGTAGGAGAGCCCATTAATCCAGAGGCGTGGATGTGGTACCACCGGGAGATAGGCCACTCTCGGTGTCCTATCGTCGATACGTGGTGGCAAACCGAAACCGGAAGCATCATGATAGCCCCGATACCGGGAGTGACTTCGTTGAAACCTGGTTCGGCGACGCGTCCCTTTCCCGGAATCCACGCCGATGTGGTGGATGAGCAGGGAAAAAGCTGCCCCCCTGGTCAGGGTGGTTATCTCGTTCTGACGCATCCATGGCCGTCCATGCTAAGAGGCTTGCACGGTGATCCCCTGCGATACGAAGAAAGCTATTGGTCGAAGTACCCAGGATGGTATTTCACGGGAGATGGCGCGCAAAAGGACAAAGACGGATATTTTTGGATTCAAGGACGCATCGATGACGTGCTGAATGTCTCAGGCCATCGCTTGGGAACCATGGAGATAGAAAGTGCGTTGGTCAGCCATCCGTCGGTTGCCGAAGCGGCCGTTGTTGGAAGACCCGACGATCTTAAAGGCCAGGCCGTCGTGGCTTTCGTCATACTCAAAGATGGCACCGACCTACAAGCCACCAGCACACTCAGAGAAAACCTAAAAAAACATGTCGCATCCGAGATAGGATCGATTGCCAGACCCGATGAGATCTTTCTCACCAAGTCACTTCCCAAAACCAGAAGTGGAAAGATCATGCGCCGAATTCTAAAAGATATTGCCGCCGGCAAGCCGGTG
>Ga0206963_10044_pt1 | contig 44742 bp, 45 predicted proteins | sample Alteio_BWOrgHeat_28_FD_152958 | JGI IMG/M metagenome (GOLD analysis project Ga0206963, IMG submission 152958) | Enriched cells from forest soil in Barre Woods Harvard Forest LTER site, Petersham, Massachusetts, United States -... | ecosystem: Environmental > Terrestrial > Soil > Temperate forest >... | reverse complement strand
AAGAGAACCGCCATGGATATTCTTTTTGATAAAAACGTAGATGTCCTATCAAAGTCGCTGGACATGTATTTGTTGCGGCACACCGTTATTGCCGACAACATTGCCAATGCCGAGACCCCATTCTTTAAGGCCCGTCGTGTTGATTTCGAGTCGTCCCTGCAGCGGGCGATTGACACGTCAGAGGCCGGGTTTCAGACCGGAGATCGTGGTATCGCTTCGGTAGAACCTATTGTTTTTGAGGATGCCGAATCTGAAGTGGGACAAGACTTGAATACCGTGGATATGGATCGCGAGATGGCGGCGATGACAAAGAACGATATCAAGTACTCTGCCGCTGCGGAGGCGATTTCGAAAAAATTTGCTCTTCTGAAATACGCTATTTCAGAAGGCGGTGGCGGAGGAGGGGGTGGATAATGGCTGATTTCTTCGACTCTTTAGATGTGAGTGCTTCGGCCTTAAGTGCCGAGCGGTTGCGCATGAATACGATCTCCAGCAACTTAGCCAATGCGCAGACGACTCGAACCCCGGAAGGTGGCCCTTACCGCCGAAAAGATCCTATTTTCGAAGCCGTTCCCGTACAGGAATTCAAGACCGTGTTACAGGGGGCGATGGACGTTCCTATGCATAAAGTACACGTCGTGGATGTCGTTTCCGATCAAGGCCCACCCAAGATGGTCTATAACCCCGATCATCCCGACGCTAATCCCGAGGGGTTTGTGGCGATGCCTAACGTGAATACCATGGAAGAGATGGTGAACATGATTACGGCAAGTCGCACCTACGAAGCCAATGTTACCGCGGTAAATATCGCGCGTGGAATGATGGGAAAAGCCCTAGAGATAGGAAGGAAATAATAAATGAGCATGAACGCAATCGCTAGTTCCATTGCTGGATTGGGAAATACTCGTGAGCTTGCCGAAGTGAATCTCGGGCAAGACTCGGAAGTGGGGAAACCAAGTTTCTCACATGAACTCAATCGCTCCATCAACCAGGTAAACGACTTACTGACTGCCGCGGACAAGGCGACCCAGGAACTAGCCGTCGGTCGCAGCGAAAATATTCATGAAGCTATGATTGCGACAGAAAAGGCCGAAAGTGCCATGAAATTCCTGGTTCAAGTGCGCAATAAGGCTCTCGATGCTTATCGAGAAATTATGCGCATGCAAATCTGATTACAAATCCTCTTAACCATACACCCGACTTAGTGGCGGCAGATGGTCTGTCGCTGTAAACCAAAGAGTCTTCTACCCGTCCATCTATGAACGAAACACTCCAACGCTGGATACAAGGATTCTCTGCTTATTTAGCGGGGCTTTCCGCGAAGAAGAAGCTTTTTATTGGGATAGTGGGTTGTCTGGTATTGGTCGCTAGCGTGATTACGGGGGTGATCCTGAACCAGGACCCCTATCAACTTCTCTACTCAGAGTTGCAGGCGGAAGATTCAAAGGCCGTGGCCAAAAAGCTGGGAGAACAGAGTATTCCTTACCAGACTTCCAATGATGGAGGAAGCATCTCCGTTCCGGCTAGTCGGGTGGCGGCGGCCAGAATGGAGTTGGCCAAGGCCGGTCTCCCAGGGCAAGAAGTCGTTGGGTTTGAGAAGTTTGATAATTCTACGCTTGGGATGTCGAGTTATGTCCAGAGAATTCAGTACGTGCGAGCGGTGCAAGGGGAATTGACCCGATCCATCGAACGGTTAGCGTCTGTGCGAAGGGCTCGTGTCCACATTAGCGTCCCGCCCAAGAAGACGTTTTTAGAAGAGGAAGAGGCTCCCAAGGCGTCGGTGATGCTGGAATTGAGGCAGGGGCAAGTGCCCTCCAAAGGAGAGATCAACGGAATTGCTCACTTAGTGGCCAGTGCCGTGGAGGGTCTCAAGGTAAACGAAGTTACTATCGTGGATACCCAGGGAAATTTTCTCCATCGCCCGGAGGACGAGAACGCCCAAGGGCTATCGAGCTCCCTACTTGAAATGGAACGGGGTATTGAATCGGAATACGAAAAAAGAGTCGTGGAGCTTTTAACTCCCATAGTGGGTTTCGGGAAAATCCGCGCCAAAGTAACTGCCGAGATGGATCCTTCACGGGTGAACACTACCGAAGAGACTTATGATCCTGAAAAAACGGTGGTTCGAAACGCCTTAAAAAACGACGAATCCTCTCAGGGGTCACGCCCAAACCCCATAGGCATTCCAGGAAGTCGATCGAACTTGCCGGGTGCGGAAGCACAGAACCCCCAGGTTCCGGAGGCACATACCGCAAGCGAACATAATATTGAGAACAAGAATTACGCCATTCCCAAAAAGATTCAAACCGTAGATAAGCCCTCCGGGAGCATCAAGCGATTGTCGGTTGCGGTGGTGGTCGACGGTTACTATGCCAAAGGCGCCGGAAAGAATGATGCCCAAGTCTTCACCCCTCGATCGGAAGAGGAGCTTAAGCGCCTACAAGAGATTGTGGGTAATGCAGTGGGGTATGACTCGCAGAGAAGAGATAGCATCAACATTACCTCGCTCCCATTTAAAGTTACGGATCTCTCTCCGACGGAAGAGGTCCCCCCCGCCGGCCTGAATACTCAAGAGTTTGTGCACCAACTGATTCGCAATGGGCTCATAGCGTTGGTAGTTCTGCTTTTCTTTATGCTAGTCGTTCGTCCCTTTCTTAAATGGGCGACACTGTCGGATGTTCAAAAAGAGATCAATCTGCTTCCCAAGACCATCGCCGAACTGGAATCGGCCCGACGTGATGATGGTGTCTTGTCACTGACGAAGGCGGCATCGGTTCTGGAAGAGAGCGAGCCGCTCGATAAGAAGGAAGAAGAAGATCTTAAGAAGCGCATCGTAGATCGTTTAACCGAAACTCCGCGCAAGGGTTTTAGAATTGTTCAGGACTGGCTTGATGACGACGTAGTACTGCCCAAGCCAGAGGCGGCTTAGGTAAGCATCGAACTCCTCATAACTTTCAGACGAATCAATTTGGAGTGATCATGTTAAAGGCGAGAAAAGCGGCTCTGAGCGGACTAGAAAAGACCGCTATCTTGATGAATGTTTTGGGTGAGGACAATTCATTTACCCTGATGAAGAGTATGAAAGATGCCGATGTCAGGCGTTTGCTCAATGTTATGACGCACATGAAGAAAGCTCCAATCTCTCTAATTAATACGGTCCTTCGGGAGTTCTTATATAAGTTGTCGGAAAAAGAAGAGATTATTTTTGATGATAATTTAACGCGTCCCGAGGTGGTCACCAAAGGATTGGGTGAGGAACGCGCCAAACAGATATTTGGCTCCTCAAAGACAATAAATCTTGCCCAGCGTCGAAATCTCTCCGTGCTTGATGATGTCGACGCGAAAACTCTGACGGAGTTTCTTGTGGAAGAACACCCTCAGACAATAGCCCTTATTGTGGCCCACCTAGATCTCGATAAACAGATTTCTATGGTTCGTAATCTACCCGACTCGATTCGCACGGAAGTGGTTTTGCGCATGGCCAACCTGGAATATGTCACGCCGGAGAAGATGGAAGAGCTCGATGAGGTATTGAAAAAGGAATTGCTGACTTTAGGTAAAGTCCAGCAGGGGCAATGCGGTGGTGTTTCGGCGGTGGCGGAGTTAATCAACAATCTCGATAAGAAATCGATGAATTCATTGATGACTCGCCTCGACGACAAAGATCCCATTCTTGCGGAAGAGATTCGTCAGCACATGTTCACTTTCCAAGACATAGCCAAGATCGACGTGAGGGGCATCCAATTGATTCTTCGGGAAGTTCCCAGCGATAAGATACTGCTCGCTCTGAAAAGTGCCCCGGAAGAACTTAGAGATAAGATATATGCATCAATGTCCGAGCGCGCTTCGGAGATGTTACGGGAGGACCTGGATGCTTTAGGACCTCAAAAAGTATCCGACGTAGAAGCCGCCCAACGGGAAATAGTAAAAATCGTCCGACGTTTGGAAGAAGAAGGGAAAGTTGTCATTGGACTCGGAGAAGATTCAGAAATTATCCCTTGATACGCCCGACCCCGTCACGGGATTTCAGGCGCTTGTCTTGGAGAATAGTGACTCACCGCAGGCTTCTATGCCGGCGCCTAAAGTCATGGCGGATTCCACGGTCGTGGCCGGGGGAAGCTTTGGGCTGCCGGGAGACTTTTGGAAATGGATAGCGGCAGATATCGGGCTAAAACGAGAGTTCGACAAGATGATCGATGCTCGCGTTGCCGAGCGAGTCGTCGAGAGATTTGAAACCTTCAAGGCGGAAGTGGCCAAAGAGGCCGAAGCCGTGGGCTTTAAGAAGGGGCTCGAACAGAGTGGCGTACGCATAGGGGAAGCGACATCGAAGCTGGAGCAGATTTGTGCCGAAGTCGTCTTGGCCAAGACTTCGCTTCTTAATGAACATGAAGGGCAGTGGATGCGCGCTTTTTCCCATATGCTGCGCCGGTTTTTGGTGCATCGAAGCTCGCTAGCTAGTGAAGAGATCGAGCGTTGGCTGCAAGATAGCATTGCCGCCTTTGAGACAAAAGGGGCCGTAAAAATATTTTTGTCCACGCGAGACTACAGGCATTTGGCGAAGGTGATCGAGACCTTGCAGGGAAGTCGTTGGAAAATTGAAGAGGATAAAACTTTGCAAGACGGCGAACTACATTGCGCTTGTGAGGATGGGGGCGTTCTCTTTTCATCTGAAGAAGAGATGAAAAAATTGGAAGTTTGGATTGAACGTTTCTCCGCAGGAGGCGAATCTCATTGATAGATCGGGGTCTCACATCTTTTTGCTCTCACGTCGATTCCGATCTTTTCGTGAAGTTCTATGGCCGTGTGCAAAAGGTACGGAGGGACTCCGTTCGCACCTATATTCCGCATGCCAAAGTGGGTTCTATCTGTGAGATTGCTTCGTCACAAGGAAATATTCCGATCGAAATTGTAAGTCTAGATCCGGACGGGCATGTGGCGATGCCACTTGATGACTTAGGGCCCATTCAACTGGGCGATAGAGTGACACTTTCCGAGGAGTCGGCGACGGTTCCCGTGGGGGATGCGCTGCTTGGCCAGGTGGTTGATTCGATGTGTCGCCCCTATGAGGGGAATTTTAGTTTACCCCTTTTTGAGCGAGCATCACTCTATGGCATTAGTTCCAATCCCATGGAGCGAGCGCTTATTCGTGAGCCCTTAGATTTGGGGGTTCGCAGCATTAATTCCTGTCTGACCTGTGGCAAAGGTCAGCGCCAAGGGATCTTCGCGGGGTCTGGGGTGGGAAAAAGCGTACTAATGGGAATGATGGCGAGATACACCGCGGCCGATGTGGTTGTGATCGGACTCATCGGCGAGCGTGGTCGCGAGGTGAAGGAATTTTTAGAAAACGAGTTGGGTGCCGAGGGCAGACGCAAAAGCGTCGTGGTGGTAGAAACGGCCGATAAGTCTCCCGTTCGAAGAGCTAGGGGAGCTTTTGTTGCCACTTCTATCGCGGAATATTTCCGAAGTAAGGGAAAGCACGTCTTGTTATTGATGGATTCCCTAACTCGTTTTGCCATGGCTCAAAGAGAGATAGGCATTGCCGCGGGAGAGCCACCTACGACCAAGGGGTATACCCCGTCAGTGTTCTCTTCCATGTCGAAACTATTAGAACGCGCCGGTAACTGGGGAGCTAATGGAACCATTACGGGCCTATATACCGTTTTAGTCGAGGGAGATGATCTGGAGGATCCGGTCGCCGATAATGCACGGGCGATTCTCGATGGTCACATCGTCTTATCGAGAAAACTAGCCAATCGCGGACACTATCCTGCGATCGATATCCTTACCAGTATCAGTCGAGTCATGGACCAAGTGGTAGATAAGAGACAACTGAAAGCGGCTCGGACATTGAAGGAGCTACTTGCTAGATATCAGGAGAATGAAGACGCTATCCAATACGGCATGTATGTCCGAGGGAGCGATCTTAATATCGACGAATGCATTGAAAAAGAGCCGGTGATTGCGCGCTTTCTTCAGCAAGAGCGAGACGAGCGGGCAGTTTTTGACGATTCGGTTGGTGGACTAGAATCCCTATTCTTACAGTCATAGGTGATCCGTGCGCTTTCGATTCCGCTTGGAGAGGGTACTCGATTTTCTCCGCCTCAATGAAACCGTCAAGAAAATGGAAGTTGCGTCGCTGGTTCAGCGCCTGGAGCTACTGGAAAAAGAAAAGGTCCATCGAGAAGAGACGATACGCAGTGTCTTGAGTCAGTCTAAGGAGCGTTGGTTAGAAAATAGTGATTGGATTCCATACCAAACCTCGAAAGTAGCGGCGGACGCACGGGACATATTACGAATCGAAAAAAAGGTGATTGAAGCGAAAGAAGAACTTGAGGCTAAGAAATTTGAACTGGGACGACTCGCGATGAAGCGCAAAGCGATGGAAAATTTGAAGGATAAGAGAAAGGCTATTTTTCGGGTGGAAGAGACCCGCCGAGAACAAAAGACGAATGACGAGCTTTATCGACTTGTAAAGAAACCGGGAACTTGAACGAATATGTGGCGACTCGTTTTTATCATTATATCCAGTACGCTGCTCGTCACCTGTTGGCTGGGTTACGAGTTGGGGCTTATTCTTCCCAATCAAGTTCACGCTTCTGACAAACCCGACGCTTTAGAGAGCCTTCAACAGTCGATTCAGGAGAAAGAGAAGTCTTTGGAGACGCGGGAAGAGGCTCTGACTCACCGAGAGCAAATGCTTGCGGATAAAGAGAAGATTTTAGCCGAGCAGATAGATCGCTATGAAAAGGTGATCGTTGAATTACGGAGCAAAGTTGCGGTATCGGATAGCGCGAAAGAGGCCAAAGTCAGCTCATTTCGCAAAGTTTACGAGAAGATAGAGCCCAAGAAATCGGCAAAGATACTGGACGAAATGGAAATTGGTCTCGCCAGCCAAATTATCGGTGGGATGCAGGGCGATAAGGCAGCGGAGCTATTGGGGCAGATGTCTCCGGAGCGGGCGAGAGTACTTACGGAAAAAATTATTGGTTCAAAAAGAGTTCCTAGTTCTTCCAAGCCAGGGGAAAACACCAAAGCAGCGGAAGATTCTGTAAAACCAGGGGGCGATGCGGCTCCCGAGAAGGGGGGTGAACCATGATATGTTGCCAAACATCATAGCAAACCCAGCGGCGATAAAATCTCCGCTGGCGACTCAAGGACCGACTGACTCGAAGGCACCTGAGACAGGAGAATTCGATTTTTTGAATTATCTTCTGGGCCTCAAGGATACTGAAGTCGAGACGATGGTTGCCGGAGAAAAGGTTAAGACGGAAGTTCCCGTCGGAGCCGATTCGAAAGGCAAAACGGGTAAGAACGATGTGGCTACCAACCTGGGATTGCCAACCCCTCCTACTATGCCAGCTCCTTGGAACTCATTTGTTCCGAGTAAGAATGGACTAGTAGAAGCTAAGACGATCGATAAACAGGTTGGAGTTGAAGTAGGTAAAGAAGTCAGTAAGGACGCCATCAAAGAGGTAGGTCAGAACGTTGCCAAAGTAAGCAAGGACCTTGTCAAAGACGTAGGTAAGGACCTTGTCAAAGACGCAGGTAAGGACCTCGTCAAAGACGTAGGTAAGGACCTCGTCAAAGATGCAACTAAAGACGCAGGCAAAGCAGTCACTAAAGAAGCAAGTAAAGGCGTCCCGAAGGCTCCATTGAGGGAACCCGCTACCGTACTCGAACCGACGAAACATCCCATCTCTGACGGGAAAATCACCGTAAGAGACCTCAGTCCTCAAGTGAAACATGAACCGGTCGCAGCGGAAGCGGCGTCGCGGGATAAGGCCCTCCAAAAGTATTCGCAAGTGGCAAAGACGACTCATGAAAGTGAGAAAGTTTTAGCCATCAAAACGACTACCAAGGCGGTCACCGAACTCACGATACCTACCGCAGTGCCGCAAGTAGCGACGGCTAATTCGAGTGAAGTAACGGTCCAATCGAAGAACGAAAAACGAGGGGGAAAGAAAGAGGACACGAAAGTGACCTCTTTGGACGGCCTGATTCAGACCGACCAACCCCGAGTGGATTCGGGAATCTCGGGAAGTAGTGATGTTCATCATGTTGAGATGGCAGCGGGTGAGAAGTCGACGGTTCCCGAGCTATTTAGTCGGGTAAATACGTTGATCCAACAGGGTGGCGGGAAAATGACCGTCTCCTTAAATCCGCCACATCTAGGACAGGTTGAAGTCCAGGTAACAGCGCGTGGAAAGAAGATAGAGGTAGAAATGAAATCCGAAAGCTCGCACGCCAAATCTCTATTAGAAACTCACGCGGCTGATCTGAAACAATCGCTACAGACCCACGATCTCGTTCTCTCGAAAATGGAGGTTCAGGTGAATCGCGACTTCACGCCAAGTTCCGCAAAATTTGCAGGAATGTTCAACCAAGAAAATTCCCAGCAATCGAGCGGTGGCTTTAATGGCGAGGGGCAAACGCGGTTCAATCAGCCTCACCACGAGACTCCTCTGGTTTCCCGGGGACGTGCCGATTTCGCCTTAGCTGGCGGAAGAGGTGGCGCTTCAGGGAACGGTAGAGTCGACTTACGCATCTGAAAGGTAAAACCATGAATGAGATCTCTGGAATACCGCAACATTTGATGGCGGCCAATACGCCACCAGTGGCCAAGGAAGCGATGGGCAAGGACGATTTTATGAAGTTGCTCATGGCGCAGATCCAAAATCAGGATCCCTTAAAACCGATGGATGGTCAGGAATTCGCAGCCCAGCTGGCGCAGTTCAGCTCGCTCGAAAAATTGACCAATATCGGGACTGGGATCGAAACGCTTCATTCTGGTTTCGGTGAGGAAACCAAAATGCAGGCGGTAGGAATGATTGGAAAGCGCATCCAGGCGAGCGGCAATGAAGTGGAACTCATTTCTGGTCAACCGGTAGCTCTCAATAACACGCTTCCGTCTGACTCCAAACCTACCAAGGCCACGATTATTGACTCTGGTGGGAGAGTAGTTCGAGAAATCACCTTCTCGGAAAAAGACGGAAAAACGATCAGTTGGGATGGCAAAGACAGTGATGGCATGGCCTTACCCTCCGGAAAGTACGGGGCCCGGCTCTACGGTGTTAATTCGAGCGGTCAATCGCAAACGGCTAACGCCGATGTGTCAGGCCTGGTCACTGGAGTGGAGCTAGTGGGTAAGAATGCTGTCTTGATTGTAGATACCGGCTCAGGTGGCAAGAGTCGAGTTGAGATGAGTAAAGTGAGTCAGGTATCCATCGATCCTGGGACGGCCGCCGCAGTTCCGGGAAAGAAGGATGACCAGCTAAGGGCCAAGGCTCCGGAGAGACTTGTCCTTCCGGAAGCCGAGGCCAAGGCTGGAACTGAAAACGAGGTGGAAGCCGAGGGCGAACTGTCTCGTGCCGAAGCTCAAAAAGCAGAGATGATACCGGCAGAATCATCGGAGAGCGTCGCCGACAACCGGCCGTCGAACTTCGCGGAGATTCCGGAGTCATTTTTTGCCAATGGGTCCTCTCGTATTCCAATGGAGAGCCTAAAGCCATGAGCGTCTCAGATATCTACCGTGCTCTAGGGGGAGGGGTCGTCCAGCCCCTGACGGATCGCCCGGGGGTTAGTAAACCCCAGACGAATAAGTCAGGGCCGTCCGAGTTCCAATCCCTGTTAAGTAACCAAGTGAATCTTTCGCAGCATGCGGAAACGCGAATTCGCTCGCGAAATATTCCTTGGAGTGTGGAATTAGAAAAGAGAATTAGTCAGGGGATTGATGCTGCCGAGGCCAAGGGCAGCAAAGAGACTCTGATTCTAGCCGATAATCTCGCCATCATTGCCAACGTGAAGTCGCGGACCGTTGTTACCGCGATGGAACGGGATCAAATGAAGGAGCGAATCTTTACTAATATCGATAGTGCAGTACTGGTGTAACCTTCTTCCCGCCGGAAGAGGGAGTCAGAAGTCCTGTTCCAAAGCTGGCCCGTGGTCTGCCACGGAAGCTTTGGTTGTTCATAACCTGAGGATCTCACGCCACGCGTGTGATCAACTCAACCAAAGGAGCACTTCATGGGCGTCATTACCTCTATGTCCACGGCAATCTCTGGCCTGGAAGCCAACGGCCAAGCATTAGCCATTATCTCGGACAACATCGTCAACGCAAATACGACGGGCTTTAAAGCCTCACGCGGGGAGTTCCAGTCGGTACTCTCACAGGATTACGGAGGGGCGGGGGCTGAAATCGGGCGAGGGACCTCGCTTGATGGAGTCACCAGTCTGTTCGGTCAAGGATCCATCAGCCGAACGGATCGAAGCACCGATGTCGCGATCAATGGGAACGGTTTTTTCGTTCTAAAGGGCGATAACCGTGGTTATACCTATACTCGCGATGGAAGTTTCCGATTCGATAAGGACGGATGGTTAACTAACTTAGGCGGTCACAAGGTTCAGGCTTATCAGGCTACGGCTGACGGGAAAGTGAGCGCAAAGTTGGCCGATATTCGGGTCCCCCGCAATTCGATACCCGCAAAATCGACTAGTCACGTCGACATCCACGTCAATCTAGATGCGCGTACTCAAGTCACAGGGCCGCTCGATATGCTACGACCGGATGAAACGTCAAACTTCACTGCCTCGGTGCAGGTGTTTGACTCCATCGGTAACGCGCATCCGGTCGGCGTGTACTTTAATCGCAAATCGAACAGCGAGTGGGAATGGTCGGCATTAACGGATGGGTCGAACTTGCAAGGGGGAAAGGCTGGAATTCCTGAAGCCCTCGCCAAGGGAAAACTCACTTTCGATGAAGACGGAAAGATGATCGAGTCCGAGCAATCGGTAGAAAATACCTCCTTCGCCAACGGAGCGGTAGCGAACCAGAAGTTGAAATTTGACTTCGGGGAAGTACTGGACCCTTCGGGGAAGACACCAGCCAAAGCCGATGGGACCTCGATGTACGGTTCCAAAAGCTCGCTTTTCCGAAATGGTCAAGATGGTTGGGCGGCCGGCTATTTAACCGATACGTTGATCGACGAAGACGGTGCGATCAGTGGCGTCTACACGAACGGGCAGAATCGTCTGCTAGGACAGTTAGCTTTGGCGCGTTTCGATGCGTCTGAGAAACTTACCAAAGTGGGCGAAAACCAGTTCCGTGAAACCGTCGGTTCCGGTCAGGCCTTTGTTGGTCGTCCGAATGAGAATGGACGCGGTACGGTAGCGACCCGAAGCCTAGAGGCCTCTAACGTCGACATCGCCAAGGAGTTCGTGCAGATGATTAAAACACAGCGAGGATTTCAGGCGAGCGCTAAGTCCATTACGACAGCGAATGAGATGCTCGATGAAGTGATCAATATTCGTCGCGGCGCTTAATAGCCGGTAAACAGATTTTATAACTAAGTGGGCAGGGGCGGTGAGGGACTCTCTCACGCCCCTGCTTTTTTTATTTATAAATTCAATGTGTATCAAGTCTTAATATAATAGATAGCCGGCAAGTTTCGATAAGCTTCATTGAAATCAAGTCCGTAGCCCACCACAAATCGATCTTCTATCTCTTGGCCGACATAATCGACGTTGATGGACACTTCTCGCCGACTTGCCTTATTGAGTAAGGTGCACGTCCGGACACTTTTCGCTCCCGCCGTTCTGAGCTTCTGGATCAGAACGGCGAGAGTTCGGCCGGTGTCCACAATTTCATCCAAAATAAGAACATGAGAGTCTTTCGGAGACTCTTCTAGGTCTTTTAGCATTCGGATCTCGCCACTCGATCGAGTTGACGATCCGTAGCTGGCCAGACGGATCATGTCGAGGCGAATCGGTACCGTAATTTCTCGAATCAAATCTGAAGCGAAAAGAATAGCTCCCTTTAGTATGATTATTACTTTAAGCGGCTCCTCCGGTTTTAGAAGAGACGCGTAATCCAATGAGAGTTGCTTTCCCAATCTTCGTACAATGTTCTTGATGTCATCGGCCGAGATAAAATCGTGTAACTTTTCCTGCACGCCTAAGCCCTCATTCGCGAAATGGCATCCTTTATTTTACCTATGCCGGTAAACCCTTTAGAGGCTAAGAACTTCATGACCGTGGGCCCCCCTAGAGGCAATACGCTGAGGTACCCGTTGCGGAGTAGGTCGAAAGGCCCGATGTGAACTTTTGCGGTCACCCGGTAGGTCTCATCCGAGTGCGCCATTAGCTTAAGGATTTCAACTCCCAGCTCGCCGACATCTTCGGTAGTGACTGACTCCAACGCCTTTACGGCCGGGCCTGGAATCCAAAAACTCATGTCTGGCTTTTCGGGAAGTTCCTTTAAAATAAGAACACTTCCTCCCCGCTTGGTGAGTGTTACCGGCCCCTTACCATCGAGATAGATGGCTATTGAAATCCCATCTCTTAGAGAGCGGGTTCCGCGCTGTGCCACTCCTCGTTCGAAAAACCCTTGAATGGCTATAAAATGTTCTTCGATAACTTCAGTTGTCGGCATGAAAAGCCTTATATCATGTGATTCCGCCAAAAACCAAGTGTTGAACTGGGGGATTAGGGCTGAGCCTTTTGAAGATCGGCGTAATTTTCCGGTAGTTTGGGATTTCCAATCGCTTTAGCCCTATCAGGTTCAAAGCCTTTCACGACTGCTCCGGACGGGTACTCGGTAATCTCATCGGCACGCTTTGTTTTGTGTTTGATCTGATTCGAGTTAATTTGGTCTGCGGTAACGTTAAGGTTTGGGAATCGGGACTGAATTTCTGGGAGTGCTTGGGCGGCCGCTTTTAATTGATCGTTATAGCGATCCACCTGCTCGTCCATCCTAAGATTTTCGGTTTTGGTCGGGTTTCCATTCTTATCGAAAGCGGTGACGACTTTATTGGTTTCGTCTTGGGCCTTATATTTCCAGTTAGTGGGAACGTCCGCCGCTCTCGTCCCTTCTTTTCCAATTAAGTTCATCTCGACGCGGTAGTCACGCTCTCGGTCATTCTCTTCTTTGGGACCCTTTTCCTGGAGTTTTTCATCCGCACCCGTGGTGCCCCCTCCGCCACCACCATCAAATTGAGGATTGACCTGTTTGTAATTTGTTTTGACCATCTGCTTACACTGCTGTCCCATCCGTGCGATCTCTTTTTGTTGCTGGTCCTTGTCCGCTTGAGCGGCCTTTGGATCTATCTGTGCGATCGCCTGTTGCTGCCATTGATCGCAGTCGGATATATCTTCCGATAATTGAACCTTGGTAGAGACGCCTGCTCCCTTGATTCCCTCATAGGCCCGTACTTGGCCTAAATTGGCGAGCGTACTTTTATACAGCGCTTTAAGTCCCTCTTTGGCCGCGCCGTAATAGAACGACAGGGTACCCATGGCACCTTGATCATTCTTTTTGTCGTCATCTTTGGCGGCCTTTTCAATGGTCTGGAAGGAGTCTTCTCCCACTTTTTGGATCTGGGGAAGAGCCTCGTCACGAAGTTCTCTACGTTCGACCTTATCGGGAACGTTATCTTTTTCGTTCTTTCCTTGGGCCTTATTGAAAACCTCCTGGGTCTCTACTTTGAAGACCCCCTCATATTTAATTCCCTTTTGCTCATCAAATTTTTTCTTCTCATCTTTGCTTTGTTCTTTGGCGAATTGGTCATTGAGCTTGTAGACCGTGCGCTCTAAGAGAGAAGATCCCCCGCCTTGTTCAATGGCTCCGTGAGGAGAGACGCTGGCGTATAAGGTTCTGGTCTTATCGTCACCCGGATTGGCATTGGGAGGGGCGGCGGCTTGCTTTTGTGCGAAGGCCTCATCCTCGGTGTCGTATTGATAATCATGGTAAGTGAGATCACTTTCGAAGGCGACCTGGTCGTCTTGATCGAATCGAACTTTTACTTTGGCTTGGGTCTGTCCGCCGGTAGCCGTTTGCGCTTTGCCCATGACGTTTTTATCCTGGGTGAAATCGGAGAATCTTTGGTTGTAACTTTGGATCGATTTCTGCTGTGCGGCTTCAACATCCTGGAGTTTGCCTTGAGCGGGTTGGCAGAGAAATAGGTAGGCGGCCGCCGTGGCGGCTAACCATCCGGAAATTCCTCTATTTCTGCGTAAATCCTTCACTCGAGCTGCACCCTCCAAAGACTATGAATAAGCAATCCAAGTGCCTGTTTGCAGGGCGGATTTGCTAAAGGTTTCGGGGTGCGAAAATGGTCATTACGCCTAGGGATTGGCGCTTCAAGGATACGGTTGGCAGGTGTCTAAAGTTTAGTCAGATTGTCCGTCCCTTTCTCTTAAAAGTCTGCGATCAAAAACATCCGTAGCGCGCCGGGTAAAAGTTCTCCCGTTATTGCGAGAGGTCTTTTGTTTTCCCTAACTACCAACAATAGGTAGTTAATTTAATTTCCGGAGGATCTTGATATTTCATAAAAGGAACGTGATACCTGGTCGCTTTTAGCATGTAATCCTTCTGCCCGTTCCTTTGAACTTCGCGAAGTTCATAATCAATCCAATCAAAGGGACCAGACTTGGACGTCGCATAGTGGAGAGATCTTGAATAAAAGAGAGAGGCTTTTCCGTCCTTGCCAGTTTTCACCGGTTGCCGTTCATCCATAAGGGCGATGTGGTGCTGATTTCCGGTATGAGCTTTATCATCAGTAAGGAGCTGCTTCCTAAGTCCATCGAGATAATTTGGGTCACTTACCCTTGCGGGGTCGGCTTGCACCTTGAGCGCTAGTCCATTTTGCTTATTGCTGATCCCTTGACCGGTAAAGGTCAGTGTGAGGGGATTAGCGATATGACTGAAAGTTCCATCTGGCAGTTGCTCGGCACATTCTGTTCCGGAAAATGCTCCCTTTTCCTGGGCAAACATTGCGACCGGGGCAGCGATTGAAGTCCGGTCGGAAAAAGTTTTGGACATGTCATCGTAGATTTTTTTCGATTGTTCACTGCTTGTGGGTAGTGCAGCTTTATAAGATCCCAAGTCAGAAACCTGTGTATTTTCGAGAGACTCGCTACCCGAGTGCCTGACGGCGAACGCGCAAGAGCAAGCCGCCAGAAACACAAAGAGTACAGATGGATAATGTTTTATCATGGAGTCCCCCTATTTCTTACTCTGCAATCAATGCCAACTTCTTCCGTCAGCCTGTTTGAAAGCTAAGAATGTCCAATTGGTCTACGGAAGGTCTCCATGGCGAGCTAAGCAAATAAAATCAAAATGGTATTTCAATTGTCCATGTAGTGAGAGAGTTCGGGTGTCTTCGACATGACTTACTCCGCGTTATAAGGTCTCTTCGATCTCAATCAACCGCTTTAGATTTTCCACCGTCATAGGAATAGTGACCTGTTTTCCGTTGATGAAAATGGTCGGTGTCCCCGTGATGTTGAAAGTATTTCCGAGTTCTATGTCCTGGGCGATATTGGCTTCCGCCGCGGAGTTGCTAAGGCATTTCTTGTACTCGCTCTCGGAGAAGATGGAGGACAGCGGCCCTTTGGTGACCGCGGTGGCCACGGGATCTTTGCCATTCTCCGGCGGCTCGGCCAGCTCTTTTTCTGAGTCCCAATTCAGAAAAACAGCGTCGTTATAAGGCCAAAATTTTCCTTTTTGGTTCGCGCAATAGGCAAGTTGTGCCAATCGACAAGCGTACAGGTGCATGCGGTAGGTAACCTTGGCGTTACACGACTGATCGAGGGGATAGTTTTTGAATACAAAAAAGACTCGATTACCCATGGAGCTGAGAACGGTATGAATCGTGAATGCCGCCTTCTTGCAAAAGGGGCACTGAAAATCACTAAATTCTACGATCTGAATTTTGGAGGCCGAATTGCCAAAAGTTCCGTCGCCAGGCTTGACGGGAATCTTTCGAATAGGGAGATCTTTCCATTTTTGAAAAAACTGCTCTAGGGCATCATTAACCACTTTATAGGACTCCGACTTAATTCTGATGCTGGACGGCAGCATTCCAATGACCCCGACAAAAACGGCTAGCGAGACAATCAGGACCGCTGACGCTCCGGGACTGACCTTAGCGCTTGTGGCGAGTGGGCGTTTCAAGGCGTCGTAGAGGAATCCCCGCTTTGCGCTTTCTCGGCGCAACATAAGGCCAGAGGTCATGAATATTCCGGCCAGAACCAGATACGAACTGAGGCAGAGAATGCAAAAGGTCACGACCAGGAAAGCTTGCACCCCAAAGAGGAAAAAATCGTAGCCCAGGCCTAGAACGCACAGCCAAGCTATCCATCGCTGCCAACGCTCAAAACTTGGCCCCCGCGAATAGCTCAAAATGGACATCATGAAGAGGAGAAAGTAGAAGATGGCGCCAAAGCTTGCGACCGGAATACCGGCCATTTCCGAGAAATCGCTGGCATTTACGGCGTCACAGTCGACGTACTTGCCAAAGGAGCAGAAACTGCGACCTTCTTGGATTCCGCTTTTGAGTCGGGTATGCTGGACGAGCAGGTAGACGCTGAGCAGAATACCGAGTAGGGTCAGAATAATTTGGACGATTTGGAGCGTCTTTTTAGAAGGTTGCCCCGAACTGTCTTTGCTGTTTTGCTTATTTTGGGTTGTCACCGTCTAAATTAAACAGGAAAGACACGATGCAGGCAAATCGAAATCCATGGATGAAATAACAGAAAGCACATCTCCCGAGGCGGTTAAGACGGATTGGCAGGATTTAGAGAAGCTCATGGCCAGTGTCGCCAAGGACCAAAAGCCTAACCGGCTCCACCTCCTGACCGAGATTTTTAAGTCGGCGATCAAGCTAACGAAGGAAAATCCGGGTACGCTCAACTTGAAAATCACCTCTTCGGTGCTCAAGGAGCTGAGATTTTCGTTCAAAATGTTCTATCCGCATCGTTTTACGCCCAAAATCACGATTTTTGGATCGGCCAGAACCCCGGTTGATGATCCTTGCTACAAAATAGCCAAAGAGTTTGCGGCTCTGGCCGTGAAAAAAGAATACATGGTGATTACCGGGGGGGGCCCTGGGATCATGGCGGCCGGCAACGAAGGGGCTGAAAAGGGTGGATTTGGCTTGAATATTAGGCTCCCGTTCGAGCAGAGCCCGAATCCGTTTATCGATCCGGTCAACATGCTGATTAACTACAAGTACTTTTTCACCCGAAAGCTCTTCTTGGTGAAAGAGGCGGCGGCGTTTGCTTTCTTTCCCGGCGGCTTTGGAACGTTCGATGAAGCTTTCGAAGTATTAACATTGCTGCAGACCGGCAAGAGTAATCTCTTTCCGGTGGTACTGGTCGAACCCAAAGGGGTGGGTTTTTGGCAGGCGTTTGTCGATTTCCTTGAGAAAGAGGTCTTGCCGCGTGGGTACATTTCTCCCAGTGACAGTGCACTTTATCGAATCTGCAATACCGCGCAGGATGCGCTAGACGAGATCGATAAGTTCTACTTGGTCTTCCACTCGATGCGTTTTGTGAGGGATCAGGTTGTCATGCGGCTGAAGAAGAAACCTTCTGCTCTGGTCCTTAAACAGATTCATGAGAAATTCAAATCTTGTTCGTTAGACGGCAAGTTTGCGCTGACCGGGCCGTTGGACGAAGAGGGGAACGAACCCGAGCTGGAGAAGTTTGCTCGACTCGTCTTTAAGGCCGATCGAAAAGATGTGGCCAGTCTTAGGCGTCTCATCGACTTCATCAACGAAAAGACGGTATAATAGCTTTTGTGGTCCTGGGCAGTGCTTTAGCTGCTGCATCCGTTGCGACTCTACGCGTCTATCTATTAATCACGGAAAATAAGCCATGTCGTCATCAGGAAGAGAACTCACTTGTGTGTTTTTCCCGGATCTGCACCCGTGGGAGCGGGAGGGCGTAAAGCCGATTATCGCGGCTTTGAAAGGTGGGGGCACCGTTCATGAAATAGAATCCTCAGAGCGTATCCCGTCGTCTACAGACGCGGTTTGGGTGATAGCCCGGAATTGGAAAAAGGCGGTTCGCGCGACCTACCGTAAATCCAAGCTTGTCCCGATATTCGCGTCGGTCTTTGGCCTTTCTCCGGACACGCGAAATCTGTTCACGTTGCTCTGGAGACGCATAAGGCCGGCCGAGTTTACCAAAGTAAAAATTTTCGCCCATAGTCCGATCAATCATCGTTTTTTTTCTGAGATAGAAGGTCTGCGGGGGGAACAGATTGTCTATTTGCCGCTGTGTACGGAAAATAGAGAGCCGCCGATCTCGAGGAAGAGCGAAAGTTCGACGGTGATAGGCGCTTTCGGTCGATTTGAGGAAGAGACCAATCTAAATTTTGTGCTTAACGTTGCTCACTATGTCATTAGACAAAAACCCGAGGCACAATTCCGAATTTTAGGTTCGGGAACACTATATCGCCATTTGACCAGAGTCGTGGATGATTTGGGGATCGCCGCAAATGTGAGCGTGGTTGAGACGGTCCGAAGTGACGAAGTCGGATCCCTGGATATTCTGCTCTATGCACCCTTAAGAAATGACCATTTCTTACCCTTGATTTTTGCCGCCGCTAGCGCAGTAACTCCAGTGTCTACCGAACTACCTGGTATCGAGGCAATGGTTCAAGATGGAAAATCTGGTTTTGTCGTACCTGTGAATGAGACGAAACCGATGGGCGAACTCGTGATTCGGCTTCTCGATAATCCCGATTTAAGAGTGGCGATGGCAACGGAATTTAGAAGTCAGCTGCTTAAGAATTTCGACGGCAAGGAAGTCGCGATGGATTACGAAAAGGAATTCTTCGGTGCTGCCCAGTCCCAAGCGGCGAGAGCGGCATAAATAGGAGTGGTCAGCGACAATGGGGCCCCGTACTGAAAAAAATAAGAAGACGAACTTTTTCTCCGTCTCACGGCTGGTTACGCTAGGCCTAGCGGGACTGGTCGCGCTTATGTCTTACTATCCTCAGACATTCGGTCTAGATCGGTATCTTTCTAAATTGCAGTGGCTCACCATCCGTGAAGTCGTCATTCAGGCCGAGTGGCCTCTAAACTCGGATCGAATTCGCAAGTGGATACCTTCCTTGGAGGGCCGGAGTATTTTGCTCGCCGATGCCTCGGAAATGATGTCCAGTCTTGGAAAAAGACCGTGGGTAAAATCGGTTTCCGTTAAAAAACAATATCCCGATCGGATTTTTATTTCCGTCGGCGCGATCACCGCTAAAGCGATAGCGTTGTGGCATGGGAAGACTTACTTCATGGATGGTGACGGACATTTGATAGAGAAAGTCGAACCGTCGGTGAGTCAGGGAAATGATCTTCCGGTAGTAGCGTGGGACGGACAGGAGGAGGACTCGCGTTGGAAAATGACAGAAATATTTCGGCTCTTACAGTCGGTAAATGACAATTTGGGAAAATCGAAAGTCGTTTCGGAAGTGAGTTTAAGATCCTATCCGAACGTACGGTTTTTCCTTTCTTCGACGAGACTCGAGATTTTATTTAATATTGAGAATTGGTCTTCTCAAATTCCCAGACTTGCTCTTCTCGTCCAAAATCCACCACCTGAGGTGGGTTCGATTCACCGCATCAACCTCACCATCCCCAAAAAAGCTGTTGTCAGCGCTTCCCTTTCGAACTAAAGTTGTCTCAAGCATTTCCCGAACTTTTCATCATTTTAAATATTTAGTCTTTTCGGTCGGCCAATTGACGCAGGGAGTTTTTTCAAGCGGGATCGGAGATGGGAAGCTCCTTTCAGGCGAACAAACTTGGGGCGCACGTTTATGTCTGGCTTCAAAAAAGGCATGAAACATTCCGATGCAATCGTCGGTGTCGATTTCGGTACGACGAAAATATGTGTCGTAGTCGGAACGGTTACCCAGGATGGCATCGAAATCATCGGAATCGGTAAGCAACCCTCTCAAGGCATTCGTAAAGGTCTCGTCGTTAATATTCCTAGCACGGTCGAAGCCATCAAAAAGGCCGTCGAAGTCGCAGAATTAATGTCGGGCGTCGAAATCTCATCGGTATTCGCCGGCATCGCCGGGGGACACATCAAGGGATTCAATAGTAGTGGCGTCGTTGCAATCAAAGACAAAGAGGTCTCAAAGCACGACGTGGAGCGCTCGATAGATGCGGCCAAGGCAATTGCCATTCCCTTAGATCGGGAAGTTTTACATGTGATTCCTCAAGAATTTATCATCAACGATCAAGATGGAGTCAGAGATCCCGTAGGAATGTCGGGGGTTCGTCTTGAGTCGAAAGTGCATGTTGTCACGGGAGCTGTTTCCTCCGCTCAGAACATTATCAAGTGTGCGAATTTAGCTGGTCTGAATGTCGCCGATATTGTCCTGGAACCACTCGCTTCAGCCGAAGCGGTGTTAACGGAAGACGAAAAAGACTTGGGCGTTGCTTTGGTCGACATCGGTGGTGGCACTACCGACATCTCTCTCTTTGTTCGCGGCAGTGTGGTTCATACCGCGGTGATACCCATGGGCGGAAATCACATTACCAATGATATTGCGGTGGGTTTAAGAACTTCTATTCAAGATGCCGAAGCGATCAAAGTGGCTTCCGGATGTGCGATGTCGACTTTGCTTTCCTCGGATCAGGCAATCGAAGTGACCGCTTCCGGTGGTCGCAAGCCCCGCGAAGTCTCGCAGTCGGTGCTCTCTAAAATTATTGAGCCGCGCGTCGAAGAAATTTTGGCCCTGGTCGATTCAGAGATTACCAATAGTGGTTACAAGCACATGCTCTCGGGCGGAATGGTAATCACCGGAGGAGCTTCGCTACTGGAAGGGATGCAGGAGCTTGCGGAATTTATTTTAGAAATGCCGGTACGTCGTGGCCAACCGCAAGGGGTTGGTGGGCTAATCGACATTGTCAGTTCTCCCATGTATTCGACGGCGGTCGGACTTCTGATTTACGGCCAGAAAAACAGCAAACAGATTCGCTTCAAGATACGTGACGAGAACATCTATTCCAAAGTCGTGACTCGAATGAGGCACTGGCTTGGGGACGTATTTTAAAGATGAAGCACAGCAAAAAAGGTAAGCCTAAGGAGGTCAATATGTTTGAAATCGAAGAAAAGGACCAAGCTCAGGGAGCTCGGATTAAAGTCATCGGCGTCGGCGGCGGCGGAACCAACGCGGTAGCCACGATGATCTCTCTAGGCCTAACTGGCGTCGATTTTGTCGCGGCTAATACCGACAGTCAGGCGCTCAATAACAATCCTGCACCCAATCACATTCAGCTCGGTTCTGAACTGACCAAGGGTTTAGGGGCAGGCGCAAATCCCGAAGTTGGAAAAAAATCGGCTCTCGAAGACGCTTCCCGAATCGCGGAATCTCTCTACGGCGCCGATATGGTCTTTATCACGGCGGGTATGGGCGGCGGCACGGGAACGGGTGGCGCTCCGGTGATTGCTAAGATCGCCAAAGAGGCGGGGGCTTTGACGGTCGGTGTGGTGACCAAGCCGTTTAGTTTTGAAGGCAAGAAACGTCGAAAAAACGCCGACAAAGGGATCCAGGAGCTCAAAGAAGCGGTGGATACTTTGATCTGCATCCCCAATCAACGATTGTTGTACGTCGCCAACGAGACGACGACGATGTTGGACTGCTTCAAGAAAGCGGATGAAGTCCTATATCAAGCGGTAAAAGGAATATCGGATCTGATCAACATTCGCGGATTGATCAATTTGGATTTCGCCGATGTTCGAACCGTCATGTGCAACAAAGGGTTGGCCCTAATGGGCACGGGAGTTGCTTCAGGAGAGAATCGAGCGATTGAAGCGGCCAGAAAAGCTATCTCCTCACCACTCTTAGAAGATGTGTCGATTAACGGTGCCACGGGCATCATCATCAACATCACGGGTGGCCCCGATCTGACTCTCTTTGAAGTCAATGAAGCCTCTTCGTTAATCACTGAAGAAGCTGATGAAGAAGCGGAGATTATCTTCGGGTCGGTTATCGACGAAAATCTTAAAGATGAGGTTCGGGTCACGGTCATCGCGACTGGATTCAATCCTCCGGCGGTTGCAGAAGTTGCCGAGACGGTTCCGGTTACCACGAATGTACCGGCAGAGATTCCCGTCGCCGCACAGGCGTCGGCACCGGTGGTGGAAACAGAAATGAATCCGACCGTCGCGAGTCCCGCGAAACGAGACCCATTGCAGCCTGATCTAAAGTCGGCGCGTCAATTGGCTCGCGAGATAGGCAAGCGCTTTTTTGAGACGGAGGAGTACGACATTCCGACTTTCCTCCGCCGACAGCACGACTAGGACTGACATTAGACAAAGGATAGAAACATGAGAACTCGCTTACAATTCGTCATTGTGTGGGCTGCGACCGCCGCCCTGATGGTCGGTTGCACGAAACAGGGAGATATTAAAGCGGCCCTGGAAAAACACCCTGAATGGATTCTGGATGTTCTAAAGAACAATCCGGACAAAGTGGCTGAAACCATGCAGCAGATTCAGCAGGCCGCGCAGAAGACAGCCCAGATGAAGGCCATGGCTCAGGAAAAAGAGCAGATGGAGGCTGAGTTCAAGAATCCAAAGACCGCTGAAATTGCCGACTACCAGCCCATCTACGGCAACAAATCCGCACCCGTCACTATCGTGGAATATTCGGACTTCCAGTGTCCCTATTGCCAGCGCGGTTTCTCCACGGTGAAAGAAGTCCAGAAGAAATACGGCGAGAAGATTCGCTTCATCTACAAGAACATGCCTCTTCCGTTTCATCCCATGGCAATGCCGGCCGCAAAACGGTTTGTCGCTATTTCCCTGCAGAGCGCTGAAAAGGCCTATCAATTCCACGATGAAGTCTTCACTCATCAAGATCAATTGAGCTCGGGAGGAGAGAAATTTCTGGACGGCGTCGCTGCCAAAGTGGGCGTGAATATGGCGAAGTACAAGAAAGATATCGAATCCGATACGGTCAAGAATCGTATCGCGGCCGATTCGGCGGAAGGTCAGAAGTTTGAATTCACTGGAACGCCGGGGTTTTTGGTTGCGGGAGTTAGTCTAAAGGGTGCTTACCCACTCGACTCCTTCTCAACGATCATTGATCGCAAGCTTCAAGACCTGAGTCGCGGCACAGCGGCGGAGGCGACGAAGTAGTAGAGTCGATCACACCGCTCAGAGACGCCCGGCCCGATGACTATGGAGCTGGACAGGTTGTCGGAGAATCGGCTCCGGGCTAGGCCCGCGGGAGGTACGTCCCAAGCCTTGCGAGTAAGCCCCTGCGCCGCGGGCTGCAGTTGGGGACGGGAAATCGTGTTCGTGGCGCAAAGCATGATGGCTGCCACACAAGAGGATAAGATTCTCGACGGTATTAAGCCCTCCATCAGAGACTTTAGTAATATGGTGAAAGTCTAGCCAACGCCTCTGCATGCTCTCCCTGACTAAGAGCGGTTTTTAACTCCGGAATCTCTTCCGACTTTTCCGCCACCTTTTGAAAGTAATAACTCTGTGACCGACTTAGCAGAAGGCCTCTTTCACAATAGTCAAAGATGCCGTCATAATTAAGCACCGCAAAAGAATGTAACCGCTTCATCTCCATTAATACAGAAAGCAGCTCCGATTCAGTAATGAGTAATTGTTTCACCAGTCCCTTAGCTTTTTCATCTAGTTCATTAGTTTCCATAAAACGGTTCTATCATGGGTTTTAAAATCAGCTTTTGTCGTCGTAGAATGGCCTCAATGGAAATTTGAATTACCACTCTCTCGTGGAGATGGCTTCGCTCCCGCGTTGGTCTCAGAGGCTGTTAAAACAGATAAGAAACGGATTTATACGTCAGTCTCGAAAAGTAAAGTAGACGGCGCGTGCAATATGACTTTTTGTGTCAATAAGAAAAAATAAAAATGTGTGATATCGGAACCCAGTAAGTGTTTCCTAGGAAACAACTTCGATTCTTAAGTGGTGCGTGATGAACGGTGGAACCTTTTAAAAAAGATCCGGACCGTTAAAGTGTGCCTTCTCATTTACTAGTCCATCTAGAGCATGCGGGCGAAGCTCCTTTAACATGGGAACCGCCTTGTCCCTGCGCTGTATTTCCGACACCACATTGGGAAGCAGGAAAGGAGGAATGAATCCTCGAACCTCATCGATCTTTTTTTCTCGCGCGAGTTTGGCAATGGTTGCCCACGCTCGATCTAATAGGGGGCGGGTTGTGACAAGTTCGTCGATCCATAAACTACCGGCTTTCCCCATCGACAGAGTGAGGTAGCCCCCCTCTCCGTTCCCATCGCTAAAGATCAAATCTGTGGAGCTGCCCATGCGTTTTCGAAAAAAATTCCAACGGAAGTCATCGCGGACAAGCCTGGTGAAATCTCGTGGCCAACTCTTTTCATACCAGTTAAGAAGTTTGGGCGCCTCATTGGGGGTGGCGGCGTGAATGTCCAGGGGATGGGCTTTGGGAAGCGAAGCCACATCGAAGTGGCATCGCCACGCGGGTACTTCTACAAAGCTAAGTCTTTTGTAATATTCGGGGGAGATTTCGGAGAAAAGCAGTGCTAGTTCATACCCTTCTTTTGTGGCTTCCCCCAACGCAAATTCCAACAACTGTTTTGCTAGTCCCTTGTTACGACTGGCTTCGGTGGTGAAAACCGCTCCTATTCCCAAGGTTTTCTTGGGCTGTCCGGCTACGTTAAGTAAGAGATCGTGGCGTTTCATCGATACGGGAACGAAGCCGTTTTCATCGGAAAGACCAGAGAGCCGAAAGCGATTGGGTCCGGCTAAGGCAAGTAGCTCCTGAAGGCGCTGGATGCGTTCCTCTAACTCATTCCCCGCCCCCCAACAAGCATGGCTGTCATCTTGGGTTTGTCTAATTTGGGAGGGTGTCAATTCGTTGACATATTGCAGTGCATCCACTTGAAACTCCAGCGCTTTAGTTGCCGTACTTTTCTGTGTCTTGGTTTGGAGAGCCTAAATCCGATATACTTAATAGACAAACTCCATTTGCATAGGTGGTTCCCAGTGAGCAAGACTTTAGCGGTTACTACTCTTATGATGCTATTCCTGCTTTGGCCGGTCCTACGGTCGACGGCTGACAACGCTCATGCGGCCGAAGGTTCCCACGGTGCCGAGGAATACCATCCCCATCCCGTATTTAACGATGAGGAGCCTCGATTTCAACTGGCCGGTTCAGAGGATCAAAAAATCGTTAGCGATGGCATAGACGATTTCACCGACTACCAGGAACAGAGTCATGGGCTGAATTTTTTGAATGCTACGGGGGACGAGATTTCTACCAAGGTGAGTCTGAAAGCGGTTGATTATTAGTCACTACCGAAATTTCTACACGGCGGTTACGCTGCCGGCCTTCCGGTGTGTCGCTACTGGCTAGCGGCCGCGAATCCCCATAGCCCCCTACAGAAATGTTATTCGACGGAAACTTGCTCGCTTCTATCAAGAAACGCACGACATTGTAGGCCCGGTTCATCGATAGGGGCCACGGGTCGCCGTGCCGTCCTTCAGTGGAATCGCTATGGCCTTCGACTTGTATGGGCATTCCCATTCGGGACAGGCGTTTTCCGATCTCATAGAGGAAGGGGATGCTATTTCTGCGAATTTTGTCGCTCTCAGGTTTGAAGATGACATCTTCCTGAAGGCGGATCTTAAAGCCGGTCTCAGTTCGGTAGACGTCGATATCTCCCGCACGAAGACTCAGGCCCGTACTTTTTTCGAACAACTCTTGGATCTTCTCTCGCATTTTTGCGACCGCTTGATCATCCGATTTCCCAAACTTTCCGACGTCCGAAGGGGAGGGCGGGGCCGGTGAGCCTTGATCGGGAGCCTTCTCAAAGGGAGTAAAAGGGGCGCCTTTGAGAGGGAAAATTCCACCAGAGGAGAGAAACGCCCGTTGGATGTTTTCGGCCGCTTGCTTATATTTACTTTTGTCAGCTTGGGATAGAGCGTAGAGCACGGTAAAAAATGCAAATAGGAGCGTAATAAAATCGGCATAAGAGACGAGCCACCGCTCCAGTTTCTCTTCTTCTTCGTGTTTTACTTTTTTGGCCATGAATTACGCTGCTTTTTTCTCGGCACCAGCCCCTTGCGCTGGGGTTCCTTCTCCGCTTGTGTATTCGCCTAAGATATTATTGAGCCGGTCCTCTATCACTCGAGGGTTAAGACCATTTTGAATTCCCATTAGTCCGGATGCGATGAGTTCGAGCTCAATCACCTCTTCTTTACCAATCTTTTTTAATTTATTCGCGATTGGCAAAAGCAGTAGGTTGGCGGCGCCTACTCCATACACGGTGGCTACGAACGCCACGGCGATACCCGCTCCCAATTTGCTCGAGTCAGATAAGTTTTCCATCACGTGAATCAGCCCTAGCACGGCGCCCAAGATCCCAACGGTAGGAGCAAATCCTCCCGCGCACTCCCATACTTTTGCTACCGCTGTCTTTTCTTCATCATCTTTGGAAATTCTATCTTCCATCATCTCTTTGAGAACGGTGGCGTCGTAGCCGTCGATGATATGTCTTAGATTGTTGGAGAAGAACGGCTGCTTGATCGATTCAACCTGTCTTTCCAGAGCCAAGATACCCTCGCGTCGGGCGACGGAGGCGAGCGAGACGATCTCTTTTACCAGTTCCGCATAATTGTGCGCTTGGCCGAAGAAAATTTTCGGTAGAGATCTAAGGGCTTCGCTAAATTCATTAAGGGTAGATGACAAGAGAGTCGCACCGAGAGTTCCGCCGAATACGATCAAAGCCGCGGTGGGTTGGATCAGTGCGTGGAGTGCGTTGATACTTCCGCCTTCCATCACCTGACCAACGAGAACTCCTCCGACTCCTAGAATAATTCCTATCCAGCTTAAGATCATGACTTGTCTCCCTTGATCGATCGTATCGAAATTTCGCGTTTGTATTTCATGAACGCGCTTACTACCTCTTCCACACTATTTCGCACCATCAGTTTTTCCCCCGTCGTCATCGTGATCAGGGTATCCGGAGTGGGTTCCACGCTCTGGATCCACTCCGCGTTTAGCACGAGTGGCTTTCCATCCAGTCGGGTAAGCTGAATCATCGCTGTTCTCCAGAGCTGAAGTTTAAGGATCGACGTATTAGGTATCGGAATATCTTTGGGTTTTATTGAGAGGCTATATTATGACGCACACCAACAGAGGCTGCCCGTCGGATCTTTAGGTCAGTGACTTATCGGTTTTTGCGAGAATAACTGTTTTTGGCGGGAGCCTAAAAGTAGGCTAAAACTTATCTAATGAAGATCTATACGAAAACTGGGGACAAGGGAACGACGGGACTTTATGGGGGCGGTAGAGTCTCGAAAGACTCCCCGCGCATCGCGGCGTACGGAGACATCGATGAACTCAACGCCATCATTGGTCTGGCGTGTGCCGAGACGCATCATGAGCCTTTGAAGAAGACGCTCGCCGAAGTTCAAGCGGCATTATTTATATTGGGCGCGGAGCTGGCTTCACCGAATCCGGACCCAAAGATTCCGGTTATTACGGCGGCTAACATCGACGCCTTGGAACGTCAGATCGATGTGATCAACGATACCTTGCAGCCGATGCGAAATTTCATACTTCCTGGGGGAAGTAAGCCTTCCGCCTTGCTCCATCTTGCTAGAACGGTGTGTCGTAGAGCAGAGCGCAGCGCGGTGCATCTAAATTCCCTACCTAACGAAGCGGTCGATCATTGGGTGCTGGTTTACCTCAATCGACTATCCGACTTTCTGTTCATGTTGGCGCGATTGGCCAATCAGCTAGCGGGCGTTGAGGATGTCCCTTGGATTAGTGAAAAGCATTCCTAGTTGAAAGAGATCGCCGCTTCGCAGTTGACTGCTACTTATATTCTCATTTAAACATATGCTCAAGTATGTCGAAGTCACTCACCTTCGAAAAAGTCGCGATCCGCTTGTCGTCCAACCGAGACACTCGACGTCTGTTTGAGCTGTTAGCGGAGACCTTTAAAACACTCGGAGATTTTTCCCGAGTGCAGATTGTCTGGGTGCTATCTCACGGAGAGCTATGTGTGGGGGATATCGCGGAATTACTATCCATGAGTTCCTCCGCCGTGAGCCATCATCTACGAACGCTTCGGAACCTGAAATTGGTGAATGTACGGCGAGAACACCGCACTATTTTTTATTCTTTGGACGACAAACATATCGAACATCTCCTCGATGAAGGACTCGAGCACGTGGAGGATCTCCTTCAATGAAGCTTTTTTGGATAATGATTGGGTTTTTCTTTTTTCCATTGCTGCTCGTGGCTCAGGAACCCTCCGAACAGTCACCTCGTCTGATGATCCATCTACTGGATTATGTGGCCTTGGACTACCCCGGGGCGGTGAAAAATGGGAAGGTGTTGTCCGAGTCTGAATTCAAAGAGCAGAATGAATTTGGTAACACGTTAATTGAGTTGAATGACGCCATCCCGGAGTTGAAAAATTCCGCTGGAATTCGAGAGGATTTGGTGGCGTTGCAAAAGGCCATTAAGTCAAAAGCGCCAGAGGCGGAAATTGAACGCCGTGCCCGAGATGTGAAGTGGAAAGTGATCGGGGTATCGGGTATACAACTCGCCCCCACGACATGGCCGGATCTCAATGCGGGCCGCCAAACATATCTTCAGAACTGCGCTGCCTGTCACGGTGAGGGGGGTAGGGGGGATGGACCGTCAGCGCAGCCGTTGAATCCGAAACCTGCGAATTTTCACGATGAAAAGATGGAGCATATCTCGCCTTTTCAGGCCTACAATGCCATCCGGTTGGGCGTTCCGGGAACGGCGATGGCAGCTTTTAGTCAGTTCTCCGATCAACAGGTGTGGGAGCTAGCTTTTTACGTAGTTTCACTCCGTCATGAAAAAACATCGGACAAGCCTCCGATGGTGGCGGCGGCGGGAGGATCTGGCCCTACCGTGACGCTTCAGCAACTGGCGACTCAATCCGACCAGGAGTTAACTCCCTCGTTGCCAAAGAACGAGGCGGAACGCGCCCAGGTACTCGATGCGCTCCGCACACAGAGCGGTGGCGGAGACGAGACCAAAAACTCATTGTCACTAGCCAGGGAAGGTCTGGAAGGGGCATTAGTGGACTACCGCGCCGGTCGGGTCGATTCCGCTAAGAAAAAAGCGTTGAGCGCCTACCTTGATGGGATTGAACCCATTGAGCCTAAGTTACGGGCCAACGATCCGGGCCTATTTGTGGAAATTGAAGAACGAATGACGCTCGTGCGATCCGGTATCGACGGAAGAAAAGATCTTAGCGAAGTGGAACTGCGAGTGGCCGCGGCGCTGAAAACGATCGAGCGAGTCAACACTTCGCTTCAGAGTGAGACCTCGCCGTCGATGACGTTTGTGGTCTCGGCCGGTATCGTCCTGCGCGAAGCGTTTGAGGCTATCCTCCTTATTATTACTCTGCTCGGTGTGATTCGCTCGATTGGATCTAAGCAGGCGGCTTTTTTCGTTCACTTAGGTTGGATGCTCGCGGTGTTGATGGGCTTTGTAGCCTGGGGTCTGTCGGGCTGGTTGCTCCAGATTAGCGGAGCTCGTCGTGAAACTCTCGAGGGAGTCATCTCGCTGGCGGCGGTGGGGGTTGTGCTCTACATGGGATTTTGGCTGCACCGAAAGTCGGAGATCGGTCGGTGGCGAGATTTTCTCAATCAAATGATGAAAACCGCGATGAGCGGCAAGAGTCTTTTTTTGCTAGCGGGAATCTCTTTCATGGCAGTGTTTCGGGAGGCGTTCGAGACGGTCTTATTTCTTAGAGCCGTGCTGCTCGAATCAGGTGGGGGGCATCACGCCGCGATGACGGCTGGTGTACTGAGCTCACTTATTGTGGTTATCATTTTGGCGACGGCATTACTGCGCTTTAGTGCGCGAATTCCCATAAGACAGCTTTTTGACATCTCGTCGTTCATCATGGTTATTCTCTCTTTTATCTTGATGGGTAAAGCGATTCATTCATTTCAAGAGGCGGGAATGCTCTCGGTGACCGAATTCCCCTTATCGCTTCGATTCGACTTGGTGGGATTGTATCCGACCTATGAATCACTGGTTCCTCAGATTATTATCTTAATTATTAGCTTTGGATTTTGGCTCACTGGTCGGAAGCCGCAGGGAGTGCGGCCGGCGTAATCGACTCCGGCTCGCTTTTTCTACGCATCAAAAAAGATCATCGAATTATAGATATCGGCGTGAATGGGTGCCGCCAGGCCCTGCTCGGTTCTCAACTTTACGAGGGCTTGGTAGTGAGCCGGTTCTTTTGCCGGGGACGCGGTAAAGAAATCTTTTTTCCGACTTTGCAGCCAATCCATGATGACCGTACCTTCGCCGCTGAAACCGTCGGGAAGGGCGTTGTGAAAAATATCGTGAACACTTACCGGGGTAGTTGGCTTTAAGCGGGAAAGTAGGTGCTCCACGTACCATTCGGCGAAGCGAGTCGAGTGGTCGCTGTCCAGAAAAAGGTAGTCGATAGTAGCCGGAAGTCCGGATAGGTTTTTGGTGACGTCTCCTTGAAAAAAGGTCCAATGGCCTTCTGCCAGATCTTTCGGAACGTTCTTTGTGGCGAGATCGACCAGATCAAAAGAATAGAGATGGCCTTTGCCATTGTCGTGCAACGCGCGAAGGATCCAGGTGGTCGACCAGCCTCCGCAGGGTGAGATTTCCACTACGGTGTCGGGTTTGGAGTCTCTCAGCCTTAAATAGGTGATCTCAGCTTCGATGTCGTCTAACTGCGGTTTTAAAAGCGCCCCTCGTTTGAGATAGCTACCCGCCCGGTTCAAAGAGATGGAGACCCTGCGAAGTAACGTCGGGTTTTTATTCGACCAATAGCCCGAGGTGACGTGAAATTCCCTTTGCGCTTCTCTGGCTTTGGCCAGATCGGTTCCATACCTTCGGTAGAGAGATTCCACGTAATTAAGATCAATACTTCGGCTTGCCATCGGGCATTTAAAGCAGTTTCTGCCCTGTTTTGTCAAAGTGCTTGCTAGCCGGTGCCGCCCGGCTGCGTTTTCCGGTTTTTGCCGCTTGTTGTTGGGAAAGCCATTGATGGAGGAGGGTAAAATAGGTCTCTTTATCTAGGTCGTTGTGGGGTTCGTGATAACCTCCCGGAAGAAAGTGCAGGACGGGCTCGGGGCCCGGTAGCTGCTTTAAGATCTCAAAGCTTCCTTCCGGGCGGACCACCCGATCCATCGTTCCGTGAAAGAGAGCGACGGGAAGTTTTAGCGCCGGCAGGATTGAGGGAATCTCTTCCATCGCGCGCAAGATCTCAGTTCCCTGGCGAAGGGTGCTAAAGTGACAGGCCAGGGGGTCGTTCTTGTATTCCGTGGCGACACTGGGATCGCGAGAGAGATAGGAAAGATTCAAAGAGCCCGGAATTCGTACGTGAGGGGCAAACTTCTGAAGCACCCGGCCCACGGCAATTTTCAAGGCGGAAACGCCATCTCCGGCTAGATGGGCTGGGGCGCTCAACACCAACCCTTTAAGTTGCTTTTCAAAGCGTGCGCCGAAATAGATGGCAATAGCTCCCCCCAGGCTATGCCCCAACACGAAAAGCGGCAGGGGATCACGGTTGGAACAGATCCAGTTGAAAACGCGAGTGGTGTCCTCGACATAATCGCTAAAGCTACTGATCCACTGACGCTCTCCACCGCTATTGCCGCCGCCGCGAAGGTCGAATCGCACGACCTCAATTCCCTGGGAGACGAGAAAATTTACGGTATTTAAATGTCGACCGCTATGTTCGCCCAATCCATGAATGAGAAGCAGTCGGCAGGTAGCCTTTTTGGCCGGCTCATGAAGCCATGCCGCAAGGGGACCGATCGAGAGTGATGTCATCTTTTTAGCGGGTGTTCTCACTCAGCTAAGTATCCGGTAGAAGGAATGAATGGCAAAGCAAGAAATGTTACAAGAATGGGTGAGGCTTCGGGCCAGGCTGCCTCAAGTGCGACGCAAGGCTCCGACCTTCGCATGACAGGTACTATTGCGTGTCGCTCGTCGTATCGTCAGAAGTGGAAGTGGTAGCCCGCTTGGCGGGGACGTCTTGAGGAAAACGAGAATCTTGCGGGAAGATGTACGATCGAATGGTGCCCTGAAACTTTGTTCCCGGGGCCTCTTCTCCGTTGTGGGTGACCACGGTACCGGTTGAATTGCCCAAGACCACTTTAATTTTGTCTTTGGCCTTGTAGGTCGCCTTTTGTCCTTCCGGAAGAAAGTATTCGATAGGATCTGCGTCATCCACCACCACTTTAATCCAAGTCCGTTCTTTCCCTTCAATGACGACCTCATGCTTCATCTGAGGGTCGGCCGGAGGAGCCAACACTAGCGGTGCGGAGACGCTGGGGGAGGCAACCTCCCTGGGGGCAACGGCTACTACGGATGGGCCAGGCGACGGGGCGGATGCCGCGACCACCGCGGCCGTAGTTTCGCTCAATTTCTGTACTGGGGGGGCTACTGTTTCCGCCGGTGTCGTTGTCCCGGCTGAAGGCTGGGGACTAAGAGACGGGGTCGTAGCACTGGCGACTGACGGGAAGGCTGGCGCGTTCAGGACGTTTTGCGCCTCCTTGTTATTTTCCTTACTCAACTCCTCTTGGGAGGCGACTGGAGTCACGGCCATGGGCCCTTCACTCGAATATTTTCCCACCCTAATGATAATTAAGAACGCCACGATAGCGGCGGTAGCGGAAACTCCAAAGGCGACCTTGCGACTGGAGATCGACCTGACGTTTTGCATGACCTCCGTCGGGCTTAGGGCTTGCGGATCTTCTTTTTTGGGGCGCTTCTGTTTTTCTTTTGGAGTTGGAGACCGGTGCTTCTGTGAAGGCTGGGGAGACGCTTTCACTTCCGGAGTCTCAGCAACCTCGGCGCTGTCGCCGGCCGGTGTCACGGCCGCTCGCGGGCGAATCTCTTCATAGTACTTGGCCAGCGTATCTTTCGCATCCAGTCCCACATATTTTGCGTAGGCCGTGATGAATCCACGGATAAAAGGTTCGGGGGGGAGTTTGTCCCACTGACTTGATTCGAGGAGTTCGAGACTGTGAAGGTGAATCTTCGTGATGGAAGCGATCTCTTCCAGACGAATCCCTTTTTTCTCCCTTTGAATCTTTAGATATGAACTGAAATTTTCCATAGCATCCAGGCTCTTAAGCTCTTGTCAGCCTCGTTCGAGATAGGTTTTAGATAGGATTTAGACCGGCGTCTAGTCAAAACCCAGATCCTATGGTTATTTCGGCTTAATTCGAGATTTTTATTACTGGAGATATTTGAGGACTTCAGTCGATCGCTCTACGTAGGGTCCGGACCGGTGCTTTTGGATCAGTTTTTCAAGCTGGGCCCTTGCGTTACTTCGTTTTCCTAGACGCATCAGGGCAAGGCCGTATTTGTATTCGCTCTCCTCGTAGAGCGGGCAGTTGGTCACCGATTGTTCAAAGTAGTCTGCTGCCTTCTTGTAGTTCTTATCTTTGGCGTAAACATCACCCATGTTTTTGCTGGCAAGGCAAAATTGCGGCAAGATATCGAGCGCTTTCTGATGACAGAGTTTCGCTCTCGCCGAATTTCCCAACCGGTAGTAGGAGTACCCCATGTTGGTCAATGCGTTTTCCGGAGTCGAGTAGGAATCATCCTGGAGCGCCTTTTCAAATAGGGGAATCGCTTCTTTATAGCGTTCTATGCGGTTGAGAAGCACACCGTAATTGTTTAAGACCTCAGGATAATTGGGTTTTAACTCAAGAGCCTTTTTATAGGCCTCTTCGCTTTTCGCATAGCGTTTCGTTTCCATGTAAACCAAGGCCAAATGATTGTAAGCCGGGGCAAAATCAGGATCGTACTTGAGGGCTTCATGGCATGACTCAATCGCCTTGTTGTAGTCCCGCTGATGTAGCTGATCGGCAGCCATTTGCAGGTAGAGCTTGGCCTTCTCCTTTTGGACGCCTCGGTTTGTGAAAAGCGTCGAACAAGAGGTTAAGGATAGCGCCGCAATGGTGGCAATGACCGCAAGTCGAGTGGTTTTCATAGAGAAAGGCCTTTTTAGTCTTACCCATTAAGTATATCGAAGCTTTCGTCGTCTGCAAACGCGGTAAATGGGCAGAGGGGAGCACCGGCCGTGAGATATGGTTCATTGCGTTATTATAGCGCCCTTGGCACATTCCGGTGCCGCCATGGTTGACTTATGAGGCTTATTTCCATTTAATTCCTGGGTTTAGCCACAGGGTTGGTTACATATATTGGAGGTCCCATGGTTCGCAACACGGTCCGACTGACATTTCCCATCCTGCTGGCGCTGGGTATTTATATTTCGATGGGGGCTTGCACCCGAAAGAGTGAAAACTCTACCCCGACGGCGGAAGCAAAGAAAATTAAGATCGGGTTTGTATTGGCGACGATGAATGAGGAACGTTACGTCAAAGACCGAAACTACTTTGAACAGGCGGCCAAAGCCGCCGGGGCGGAAGTTGAGTTTGCGGCCTGTGACGACAAAGTGGAAGTACAGACTTCCAAAGTCGAAACGCTACTTTCCAAAAAGATCGATGTGCTGGTGATTCAACCGGTGAACGGGGAAGCGGCGAGCTCTATTGTAGCCATGGCAAAAAAGGATAACGTGCCGGTCATCGCTTATGACCGAATCATTCGTAACGCCGACATTGATCTCTATGTGACCCAAGACAGTTTCAATGTGGGAGTTTTACAAGCCGAAGCTGCGGTTGCCGCTACGGAAGGGAAAGGCAACTACATCATTCTGATGGGAGAGGCTGGTCACTCGGTCGCTGACGAAATTACGCGCGGTAATTTATCGGTACTGGAGAAGCATCCCGAAATAAAAGTCGTGGTTAAACAAAACCACCCGGCCTGGTCGACGGAAAAAGCACTTTCCACGGTCGAAAACACCCTGACGAAATATCACAACAATATTAAGGCGATTTTGGCCAACAACGATGGCATGGCTCTGGGAGCTACCAAAGCCCTTGAGGAGCAGAAATTGACTGGGAAGGTTTTCGTCGCGGGAGCCGACGCGGATCTTGCGGCGGTAAAAAATATTGTGGACGGCAAACAGTCGATGACTGTCCTTAAGGGAATCAAGCCGCTTGCGGAAGCCGCGGTGGCTGCCGCGGTAAAGATTGCCAAGAAGGAAGTCCCTGCCTCAGACACAAAGATAAACAATGGTTTGAAGGATGTACTAGTGGTCAATACTCCGGTGACGGCGGTAACTAAAGATAATATTCAAAAGGAGATCGTCGATTCTGGGTTTCATCCCGCCGATGCTGTCTACGGCAAGAAGGCAGGAACTTAGTTTTAGGGTTCGGATTCATGCCGTCGTTACTTAGCATTTCGCACATAAGAAAGTCATTTGACGGGATTTTTGCGCTGAGCGATGTGACCTTTGATGTTGGTCAGGGGGAGTGTGTCGCTCTAGTGGGCGAAAACGGCGCTGGCAAATCTACCCTGATGAAAATTCTTAGCGGCGTTTGGCCGGCCGGGACTTTTGACGGTGCGGTGACGTTTGCGGGGAAGCGACTTGAGTTGAGGTCCCCGCTTCAGGGGCGCACCACGGGCATTTCCATCATTCACCAGGAGCTCTGTCTCTTCCCTAAGTTAACGGTTGCGGAAAATCTTTTCCTCACCGAAGCCTTCCCGTATGACGGCCGACCGTCGATGAGTCTTTTCAGCCGGGTCAGATGGGAAAGCCTCTTTGAAAAGGCCGAGGCTCTATTCAAAGACTTGGAGTTCGACGTTCCGGCGCGCGCTTTGGTCGAAGACCTCAGTGTTGCGCAGCAACAGTTGGTAGAGATCGCTCGCGCGTTTCACCACAAAGCGCGGCTCCTCATTTTGGACGAGCCGACTTCGGCTCTCTCTCAGCAGGAAGTTCGGCATCTGTTCAACGTCATCCATCGGATGCGTAGGGCAGACATGAGTTTCATCTACATCTCCCATAAACTCGAAGAGGTTTTCGAGCTTGCCGATCGTATCGTAGTACTTCGTGATGGAAAGGCGGTTGCGGAACTAGATCCCAAGAAGACCGAAACCTCAGAGGTTATTCGGCACATGGTGGGACGCCCGTTGAAAGAAGGCGCTAAGGTTACGGGGGGAGTGCACACGGCCAAGGTTTTTGAGGTGAATCGGCTTTCGCACACGCTTCCGTCTGGGAAGCGAATATTGGAAAATATTAGTTTTGAGCTCCACGAGGGAGAGATCCTTGGAATTGCCGGTCTGATGGGTTCGGGACGCAGCGAGTTGCTCAGATCCCTGTTAGGCGTTTTACCTGGTGTGCGAGAGGGAAATGTCGTCTACGGCGGAAGTGCCGTGCATTGGAACGATATTCGCGAGGCGATGGATAGTGGTGTTGCTTTTGTGCCGGAAGATCGCAAGAAGGACGGGCTATTCCTCGATCTTGGAATAGATTTCAATCTGACAATCTCCAACCTTTCGAGTCTTCTCGGACTGGGAGGCAAGCTCGATCTTAAGAAAGAGTCAGAGCTGGTAGATGTTTATGCTCGTCGCATGAACGTAAAATTAAATAACTTTAAAGACCCAGTGAAATTGTTAAGCGGAGGGAATCAGCAGAAAGTGTTGCTAGCAAAAATGGTGGCGCGCTCTCCTCGGGTTCTTTTCCTAGATGAGCCTACCCGCGGCATCGACGTGGGGGCGAAAGAAGAGATTTATCAGATCATACGCCGCCTCGCTTCGGAAAAGATATCCGTAGTTCTAGTATCTTCGGAGCTGCCCGAAATATTGTCACTGAGCGATCGTGTGCTAGTCCTACGGGAAGGCAAAGCGGTCGGAGAACTTGTGAATCAGGGTTTGACTCAAGAAAAGGTCATGTCGTTCGCCGCCGGTCAGGGAGTACGGGAGGAAGGGAATGGAATCCATTAGTAGGACTTTAAAACCACTACCGTGGTTGGAAGCCCTTCCCAAAATGTGGAAGTCTTCGAGTCGTTCCTTGATCCCCGTGTTGTCGTTAATAGCGTGCGCGTTACTATTTCAATACTTGAGTGACGGCGCTTTTTTGACGCCACGAAATCTGAGCAATTTGAGCCGACAGGTTTGTATCAATCTGACGTTGGCCGTCGGAATGACTATGGTCATTCTAAGTTCCGGAATCGATCTGTCGGTAGGAAGTGTTCTGGCTCTCTCAGGTATGGTCGGCGCCATCACTCAAGTGAGTTGGGGTTGGGCGCACTTGGGAGCGAGCGGCGCGATGCTTTCGTTTCTCTGTGCCGTTTTGGTGGGAGGAACGGCGGGTGCCTTCACCGGCTTTTCGGTGAGCCGTCTTAAAATAACTCCTTTCATCGTGACGTTGGGGATGATGGTCATCTGCCGAGGGCTGACGCTAATCATCTCGGGCGCCCAAGCCGTCGCCCCTATCGGAAACCGACTGGGAAGTCTGAGTTCAGACTATGTCTCTCCGGAGAGAAGTTTTTTCCTGCTTCTCATTGCGGCGATCGCCGGGATCTTACTCCAAGCTTATCGCTATTGGCGGGGGACGGCGCCCCTAACCAACACACTACGTAACGCCGTTTATGCGGCGGTCTTCTGCGTCATAGCCGGGTACGTATTTTGTGGCTATCGCGGCATCCCCTACATGGTTTTCCTTGCCGTTAGTTGTACGGCGATTGCGATGTATGCACTAAAGTACACACGCTTTGGACGTTTCATTTACGCCATCGGGGGCAACCGAGAAGCGGCCGAACTATCCGGAGTGCCCGTCGCGCAAACGCTTTGGGTAACCTACTTTGTGATGGGACTGTTAGCGGGGTTAGCCGGTTTGATGGACATCGCTCGCGTCAATGGTGCCGTCCCTTCGGCGGGTGATCTTGCCGAGCTTGATGCGATTGCCGCGGTGGTGATTGGCGGCACGAGTCTCATGGGTGGTGTCGGCTCGATTGTGGGAACGTTGTTCGGGGTTCTCATCATGGGAGTGTTAAATAACGGAATGAGCCTTGTGGGAATTAGTGAACATTATCAAAAAGTGTTCAAAGGCATTGTCATCATCCTGGCCGTATATATGGATCTGCGCTCGAAGAAAAAATGATCTGGTGATTAGCTCGGTCTAACGCTCTTCTAACTCCTCTGCTAAGACGGACTATTCTGACAATCCGTCCCTTCATTTATTTATGGACTGAGATTAGAATCGATTCTCAGATCTTCTCCGGCAAACTGTCTTAACTATCATCACCTCTTGAAGGGGACCCCATGGACCTAACTAAGCGACTTGTCGTGTTCAGCGCTCTCATGGGTGCCGCCTTGTTACTTCAGTCATGTTCGAGCAACGCGGCAACGAGTATCGCCGATGACAATTCCGCCTCGGGGGCGATCGCTGGCGTTTTAGGAGGTGCCGTCAGTGGTTCGAGCGCTACCGGAACTCAAGAACATTTGGTTCCGATTTCAGCACTCGTGTCTCACGCGAGCTGTCCGACGATGAAAACGGCCAATGGGTCGGGATGCACACAATCCGGCAGCATCTTTACGATGACTTACGCCGACTGCAGTTTTGGCTCTGCGGCGGCGACCTGGACGGGATCTCAAGTGGTCACTCTGGCCAGCGGATCGGCCAGCTGCGGAACCTTTCCTACGACCACCTTCACGAGGACTTTTGGAGCTGGTACCACGCGGACCAATAAGAGTGCAGTAGTGGTAACGTTAGATACCTCAACCAACACCAGTAATTTCGAATCTGATTCTCTTGGTGGGGGAACGACCGTCACTTTTTCAAGCAATTTACGGACGGCGATCAATATAAATGGGATTCGCCTGACGAGTAATATTTTTGATCACACTATCTACACGTCCTCCCCACTTGCCTTTACCGGCGATGCGACGACCACAAAAACGTTGAATGGTACGATCGTGCTGCTGCACAATCTATTGAAAGTGCGTGCTACGACGACGGTATCGGACGTCGAGTTTACGGCGAGCTGTTGCTACCCCACCGGTGGTAGTCTGAGTACGTTATTTGACGCGGGAACTTCTGGGGGGGATGGCTCAAGCAAATACGTTGGCAAAACCGAGACTCTCACCTTTGGTACGACCTGTGGGCAGGCCACGTACGTTGGAATCGAAGGCTCGACGGCAACCGTAAACTTAACCAATTGCTTCTAGGCCCTAGGAATGTCGTCTTGCGCTCTAGACTATGGCGTTGCGGAGGGAAGCGCCGGGGGTGGTACTGGAACTGGATAGTTGTTGCGCAATTTGATATCGATTAGGGACAAAATCTGCTTCTCTTGCTCGGCGTTCAGTGCCAATTGCGGGAGAATCTCTAAAATAAGTTTTTCAGTATTTTCTTTTACTTTCTTATAGGTGGCTAGCGTATTGGCATCGCGAGGCCATGCCTTTTCGGCCCGGACCGGATCTTCCCAATTCTGTGGAAACGCGCCGGCTACGGCGGTGCATACCAGGAAGCAGCGCCTGGCGCGATCGGGAACGGCATCCCGATCGGTTTGTAGACTATTGACGTTCGTTAAATCTTTTAGAATCTTGCTCATCGCCAGATTACAGGCCGTGGCGCGATCCGCCCAGCCTCGCGGACTGACCCCTCCCGTCCCGGTCCCTCTTCCGGGATCGGACTCGCTACCGACCAAGGTGACGTTAGGCGTGCTGACATCGAACATCTCCTCCTCTAACGGCAACGGGGCACCAAAGAGACCGAAGAGTTGATCTATGGGGGCTAGCCACATGACATTCACCGCATTCAGTTGTCGTATCGAAGGACTGTCGCTAGTGTCCATTAAAACGACGTAGGCACCCAAATGCTGATCATCCCTCGTCGACGCAATGATGTCTCGTGTTTCGATGACGGCCCTTCTGGTATCGCTGGTAAGGTCTTCTAATTTGTTCAAGCAGCCCGAGGTAAGAACCAACGCACTTGATAAAATCATGATATTTCTAAACATTTCTTCCCTCCGAGCGGATTGACCCCTCCCTTTATCGCACAAAAAATGGGGCAGGCTAGCAATCTATCCGGTTGGAGCATGGTGTCAATATTGGTGTGAATCGGGAGAAGGGAAGAAAGACAGCCGCCGTTTCACCGATTGCGCCTTTCTTCCTCGCCTACCGGGCGAATCTTCATGACGCTAGAACGGGCTCAACTTGGTGAGGTCGGCTTCGATGGTAGTTATCTTTTTGGCGTTGGGAGTGGGGGATCGCCTTTCGGAGATCCAAGCTCGTAACAACCGCAACCATTCTTGGTTACCCTTGTTACTAGGATCAAACTCTAGGCCTTGGATTTTTACCGGAAGCCCGCTCTTGTTCAGTTCGATAGCTTTATTGAGCAGAAGCATATCACCAGGGCAAATCTGCGCTTCGTCGGTTTGCAAGATCTGGTCGGCCTTCGGGCTTTCCATTTTCACAAACTGCCCTAGAGAAACTACGGTCTTCGGTGAAAGGCGAATGGACCCCTCTTGATCCAGTCTTCTCGGATAATTCAGCATCGCCACCGCGTCCTTAAGACTATAGGGCTCTGGCCTTCGACCTAGGGGTTCAAAAGCAATCGATATGGAGTTGAATCCCATTACCCGCAAGCAACTCGCACTTGGCATATCGGTGATAGGAGCCAATCCATCTAGCGTATGATTATCTCCCAAAAATATCTTATTGGGCCGTTCGACGGGCTCTCTGAGAAGCTCCTGTGGAGTTACTCTCCCTTTGTTTGCCTCATTAGCATACAGATCCGCCAAACCTTCTAGGTAGCGCTCCAAGGCGAAGGGAGATGCCGGAAGAGGCTTCAGGGGATCGCCTTTCTTGGTTTGCAGCGGAAACTGACTCGCATATTCCAAAAAGAGGCTGGTAGCGATCTGTTCGATTCTTTCGCCGGACAGAGGTGGCTTGCGCGCATAGAGGTCGGTGAGGAGCTGATTCATAAAATCGTAGAATTTGGGCGAAAAATTAATCGTCTGATGGGTCACCTCCTTTTCCGCGTAAGCGACGTCTCCCTTGGGAGATTCAAAAAAATAATCTCTGGCGTGCATCGTTCCCGAAAAAATGATTAGCAGATTGTCCTCGGGATTGTTTCTCACCAGGTGAGAGGCGTAGGCCGTATTGAGCTCAAAACGATCAAAGGACTCTGGAGGTTGAGCCGCACTAATCAATGCTCTGAGTTTAGTGTGGTCCTTCATCAGATCCCTGGTAATCGGTTTTTTATTCTCATCAACGTATCCCACGGTTCTTTTTCCGTTGAGTACAAGGCCAAGGGTTGTCGTATCAAATGGGGTTAACTTATTGGCCTTGTTGGAGGCGGCGTAGGGAGTTCCCCCCAAATACTTTTCTCTCCAAGTGGCGAAGGTTTTCTTACAGGCCTCGATCTGTGCCGGCGTCATCTCCGCGTGAGCATTACCTGCCTTGTGACTACCTTTGGTTGGAGTTGACTCTTCTGCGGCCGGTAAACCAGCCACGCCAAATAATAGACATAGGAACAGTGCGCGTGAAAATTTTCTCATGGAGGTGACTAAATATTACCTGAAGCCCGAAGGGGTGTCAGTGTGAATTCGTGTGAGAGGAATGGAAGGCTTAGCAAGCGTCTTTAAGGCTATAGCGAAGATTCATCGTCGCAAGTTCGATCTGATCACCATCTCTTAGTTCCACGGGACCCAATATTTTGCGTTGGTTTAGCAGCGTCTTATCTCTGTCTTTATCCAATGCTTCCAGCCAAAGACCATTTTTTCGGCGAAAAATTCTGGCGTGTTTACCTGCGACACCTTCTTTATCCTTTGGGTCGCCCACCGGAAAATGACACTGGGGGGAGCTGCCTAAAATGGTTTCGTCGCTATAAAGGAAAAATTCGCGCTCCACCTTTCCGTTTTTTAGAGACAGTCTTCCGACTCTTAGAGGTACGCGACATTTTTTGCAGTACCCGGCTTGGGAATTAGGATCGGCGTGTCCGCAATATTCACAAAAAGTACAAGCCGCGGGGTAGAGCGTCTTGGGAAGAACCGAAATCTCCACTAAGGAGATGGCGTTAGAGTTACGGAAAGGCCAAAAACCTTTTTTGGTTAACTTTCCTAAGTCGTCTTTGAGATGCTTGGCGCGTTGGTAACGCTGCAACGGATCGAGCTTTAGACACTTTTCGATAATTTCAATGAGACGTTTATCGTGCTTGGTGCCGGTAAGTTTTGCATCCGGTACCGGCATATCGCCGTTCTTTGCGATTTCGTATAAGAGCGCTCCTAAACTATAGATATCGCCGGCAGCCGTAAATTTGTTGTTCTTATCTTTGAACTCCGGAGGGGTATATCCTTCCGATTCGAAGATGAGAGGCTCGGTATCCGCTGAATGATAGAGGGTTCCAAAGTCGATCAATTTGACTCTAGAACTGATGCCATCGAGCATGACGTTTTGAGGCTTCATGTCTCGATAGATATAGCCATGATTGTGAACCACTTCGAGAGCGTCCGCAATCTCCATACCCAAATAGACCAGAAGACCATCTTCAATCTGTCCTTTGTTGGTCTTTCGATATTCCTCAACGGCTTTGGAAAGTTCCTTTCCGTTGATGAATTCCATGATGAGGTAAAAAGATTTGTTACGTTCGAAATATTCGAATCCACGAGGAAAGGCAGGATGCTTTACTTTTTTTAGGAATTTGGCTTCGCGTTTAAAGCTAGCCATTAACTGATTTTTGAATTGGTCGTAAGATGCTTGATCCATCATCTGCTTGATGAGGATTTGTCCTTCGTCTTTTTGTCGGATGGCGCGAAAGGTAGCTCCGAATCCGCTACGCGCGATGGCCTCTTCGATGACGTAGGTATGGCGACCTTTGAGTCGCTCCCCTGGAGAGAGGATGCCCTCTTTTGCATCAATGATGGTGGCGAACGATGCCTGACGTAACTTGCGCGCAACTTTGACTTGCGACTGGCTCGCCCCACACTTGTCACAAAAGAGGGACCCTGCGATAAGATCAGCACTACATGTAGAACAGTGCTGCACTCCCGTTCCTTCCTATTACCCGATCAACAGGCGAGTCTTCTTAGACTCATCCTGGATCGTCGCGAGGTCGTCCTTCACAGACTTGCCCTTGCGGACGTCATCTGCGAGTCGGGTCAACGCTCGCGTTACTTTATCTTGTCCCAAGTCACTCGCGATCCGAGTGGTGTTATCAATCAAACGGGTGGCTTTCGCTTTGTCGCCTGTTGCCAAGCTTTCGCGAATCGCTTCACCGTTCAACTGCACCTGGAGGACCTGAATGGCTCGGAAAACGTCCGGATCGACTTGAGTAAAATCCGTGTCCTTCTCAGACGTGCGAATCTTAACATCAAGCCTTTCGGAGTTCTTGCCGTCGTAAACCGCTTCCATAGAGAACAGCGGGACTTCGTCCCCGCTGTTTCCCGTACCCTGGGAATTGGTTTGAACAACGAAAGCCGTTAGGTCTTTCGTCATCGAGCCCGTGGGGAGCTCAAAGTTTTTCGCATTTCCGGGAATATCGTAGATAACGATTTCAGGCGCTATCTTCGCGATTCGCATCATGCGACTCGAAACATTAGAAAACTTAAGAATTAGCTCGCCGACCACCGAAGATTGCAACTTCTGGATTTCGGCCTGTAAGCCTTCTTTAAACTTGCTCATGTCATTAGCGTGGTAATAAGAGCCGCGACCAAGCTCCGACAGACGACTGATGAAAGCCGAGTCGTAATCATCCGCCGATCCGATACCGACACCCGTGAGAGTGATCGATTCTTGATCGCGAACGATAGATTCATACTTATCCGTCTTTTCCATGCGATAGCCTTGGCCATCGGTAGGAAAGCCGTCGGTAAGAAGAATGACGTGGTTAACGCGTTTCACTTTGTCGGCCGCTGATCGGGCGTCGAAAGCACCGAAGGCAATCTTTAATCCGGCTTCGAGGTTCGTCACACCGGAGGGCGTGGCGAGCTTATCGATAGCGGATTTCATCGCTTGGCGATTCTGAGAAAGTGAAGCAAGAGGAAAAACTTCTTTGGCGGACGAATCAAAAAGCACCAAGGCGACTCGATCGTCATCTTTCAATGACTCAACCAACTCGGAAAGGGCACTTTTTACCATCGACCACTTGTTTCCGCCCATGGAGCTTGAAGCGTCCACGAGAAAAACCACGTTCGAAGGCACACGTCCCAAACGACTATCGGGCGTTAGCTCTACGAGCGTTGTCGTGCTGAAGTCTCCATCTTTCGGCCTGAAATCCGAGCCGTTTTTTCCAACTATCTTCACAGCGTCTCCTCTTGAATTTTGGGTTTGTTAAATGGAAGTGACAAAATGTTATTACCCCTACACTTACCGTCGTTGACGGTAGGTTCTCCCAACTACCTGCAGAGTCGTTGTGCAAACACTATGCCCTGTCCGGGATGCAGACTTTGTGAACACAACCGACAAAGTTAGGCTCTCTAGCTTTGTCCCTGACCGGTGCGAAACGTGATTTTTCTAAAAGATCCTCACGCGTTACGTCCGTTGTGCCGATAAAAGCTCTGAGGGGACGCAAAATTGTCCCTGGGGTTGTTAGGCTCAGGACTCGTAAATTCTTCTTTAATTTTAGATGTTTAGGTTAATGCTCCGAGAGCAGCCGATCTCGCGGCGTGATAAAATTAGGGTGTCTCCCTCTTTTAAGTAGGTTTTCGATTTTAGATTATTCCCCCGGTATTAAGGGCCATTCCTATGAAGATCCTATTTGTCATGGTTAAGGAAGATTACATCGACCCCATGAACGTGGAGTTATTATCCGCGCTTGCAAAACGGGAGGGCCACGAAACTTTGCCATCCGGTCGGCGATTGGTGATCGACACCAGATTGGGAATGGGATCGACGGAAGCATTACTAGAAAGCGCCTTAAGCATCATGGGCCAGGTCTCATCGGCCTCACCCACGGCAAGATAATCGAGCATCGTGTCTTCGATAGGTAGCGGTTTCGCTCCTTTAGAGGGATCAAAACCCACGGGTACCGTCAGCGTTTCTCCATAAAGCCGCATACGAGAATGATTAAACGTCGGATGCGGTCCGCCCATGACGGTCTTAA
>Ga0206963_10043_pt1 | contig 44798 bp, 44 predicted proteins | sample Alteio_BWOrgHeat_28_FD_152958 | JGI IMG/M metagenome (GOLD analysis project Ga0206963, IMG submission 152958) | Enriched cells from forest soil in Barre Woods Harvard Forest LTER site, Petersham, Massachusetts, United States -... | ecosystem: Environmental > Terrestrial > Soil > Temperate forest >... | reverse complement strand
TCGTTGCCCTGTGTAGCACAATGGCCGAAGCGGCACAAGACGGTAGAAATGACGGAGAGATTAGAACATTTTTCGAATAAAATTTATGGGGCTATAGGTTTTCATTAGACTCTTGGCGACGATAGGAACCGCAATATCGAAAATATTCACTTTGGGATCCAAAGATTTTGCGACGCCTTCAATGACCAGGCAGGAACGTAACATCATCACGTAACGATTAGGGATATGAACCGAGTTTTTCCGGGCTATCGCAAACAGCTTGCCCACCAATTGGTCCATTCTTAATTTGTCCAGTCCCTTTTTCTTCACCTCATCGAGCAGACTTTGGATTTCGGATTCGAATTTGTCGTAGTTGGCTTTCTTTCCCGCCTGCCCCAATTCAAAGAGGGACTTCGCTAATTTCTCCCGATCTCGTTTCAATATCGCCATCAATACTCTGAGAAATTTTCGTTTATCTTCCGGATTGAGCTGGCCCACCAACCCCAAATCGATGAACCCCACCCTTCCTTCATCCTCCAAAAAGAATAGGTTCCCCGCATGGGGATCCGCGTGAAAAAATCCGTGATCAAAAATCTGTTCGAGAACCGCCGATAAACTTTTGGCAGCCGCCTGCCGCGCCACGGTGCTGCCTTTGCGCAGCGTTCCCATTTTGCTTCCGTGCATTGGCTCCAGCGCGATGACCCTTTCGGTCGTCAACTTCGGAAAATATCGGGGAAAGACAACGTCGGAGTCGCTAAACAATTTCTTGTAATTCTTTCGAAATCTATCGATGTTTTTTGCCTCTTCTCGATAGTCGATCTCTCGAAGGGTAGCTTCCTTAAAATCAGCAAACATGTGTAATAGATTTAACCTCGGATACACCAGATGGACCGGACGTACGAACGCCTCGATCAGCGCGAGGTCGGCGCGCACGGTATCCGCGCTTCCCGGCTTTTGAACTTTCAGGATGACCGGAGTACCGTCCTTCAAAACCGCCTGATGCACCTGACTAATACTGGCCGAGGCCATTGCATTAGGATCAATGGAGAGAAACCAACGCTTCAAATTAGCCCGACCTATCTCCTGTCTAAGAATTTTTTGAATCGCGCTAAATTTAACCGGCGGGACTCGTTCGAAAAGCACCTTGAGCTCTTCGGAGATTGGCTCTCCGACCAGATCGGGTCTAGCGGCAAGGACCTGACCTAATTTGATAAACGTCGGGCCAAGACTTATAAAAGTTCGAGCCAAATTTTTTCCGAAAACAGAATCAAACGGCACGGAGCTGCCGGCCAAGATATTGACCTGACGAAGGCCTCTCTTACCGACTTCCCAGCCTAGCGAAGTGAGAGCTCCCGCTAATCCATGAGTGTAGAAGCCGAAGCTAATCTGCTGCGACCTCACCGCCATTTGGACCGATTTTCTGACAAACTTAAACATGACTTCTCCGCCTCTTTCTCTATCGGGTTTCGGCCTAGTGTCCTGTAAGTTCCTGAAAGGCGGGTTGTCCGGATGGGGTATTCAAGAACGGCAACACTTCTCCGAAGAGATAGTACTCCCCTTACTACCGGTTTTGGAGTTTCCTCGTCGGTGCCTTACCGCGCCGCTTCTCGTCACATTTTCTCTCGATATATCCCATCTAAATACTCAACTTTTCTTAATTTTCTTCCGATTGGTTCTGTGGAGATTTGTAATGACTTGGTCTGGATTTTTAGCACGGCTCAAAGACCCCCGTACGATTGCTATCCTAATCGTCGTGGGTATCGTTGTGCCGTTCGCGCTCATTCATCGCCCGGAAGTACCGGTGTCCCGATCCACTGAAAATCTCTTCACCGATTCCTATCCCGCTTACTCAGGGTTCGTCGACGAGTTGAAAGGCCTACGGCGCGACAAAAAATTAACATCGCAGAACGAGTTCACCATCGCTGAATCAGTCAAGACGGTAACCGCCTCGATGGGAATGCCACCGGCCATTCTCTGGTGTCTGATGTTTCAAGAGAGCCGACTGGACAATCTGCTCGGCATCGAAGGGGAACGTCCGATTTACGGATTGGGGCAATTCTCCCATTTTAGTTTTTTCGAAATTAATCATCAATTGACTCGCTATACGGATAGCAACCTGGAGACCATGAAATCTTTCCTGGGACGCGACGTGCGCCCGATTGGGCCCATCGCCAGACCTCTAACCAATCCCTCCTCCTACTATTACATACCGACAGCTGTCGTCTCGACAGGTTCGTTTCTTCAAAATCGTTTTCTTCAGTTGAAACATGCCCTCCGTTGGCAAGGCATCGATCCGGATCCCCAGCTTCTCTGGCTCTATGCGGCGATGGCCTACAACAAAGGGACAAGAACCGTATTGAGTTTATGGAATGAAATTCAGCGCACTGAGGGGATCGACGGGGTGCGTGCGTCGGTAGTAAACCCTGACACCTTCAACCGAGTTGCCAGCGATTCCGCCTTAGCGGATGCCTCGCTCAGACGCATTTGGCCTAAAGATCGCGCTCATTGGTACTCAAAGGAGCTGGTGCTGCACATCCGACAGATAAGGCAATGTGCGACGACATCCCCATTTTTGCCAGACCAATCTAGAGAGGTTACCAGTGAAGAGTAACCTCCTACCAAAAAAGGGAAATCACTGGCGTGAAGTATCGCTCTTCATAGCCTTTGCCATCGCGTTCATGTTCTTTCTGTTCCGCCATCCACGCGATCGGCACCAGCCGGACTTCGTCGCCTCCAGTGCCCTGTCTCAGTTGCGCTCCCGATTTCTCAAAGATGGAATCGAAGGTTACCTCGAAGAGAAACGTGCCTTGAGAACACGAATTGAAAACACGATCAAGTCAGAGGATGAAGACAGCGACGTAGCCGTACGGGCCACTCGTATCGCCACCTATCTTTTTCCCGAAGTCTTACCGGACACTAACTTTGAAAAACCGATCGCTAGAGACGCATGGCAGCCACTGGAAAAGCAGATTGAACAAGAGCCGCGCAGTGTCGCGAGTCGGCAATCTTTTGAAGAGCTTAGAGCTACGATTTGGAACTATGAAAGCCCTGACCGGAAGTCTCCTGAAATATCAGAAGACGCTAGTCAGGTGATTCGTGTCTACGACACGTTAAGTGCACCTTAGCAGAAATGGGGATTTGGGTTGGATGAACCAGTAATAAAACCTAGACGAAATTTGCTCGTATGGGGCCTCTTATTATCCGTGTCATTGCACGGTCTATTCCTATTATCACGTCTGGCGACACCCAACGAAAGTGCGATTCAGACTGCGCAAAACGAAGAGCCCATCGAATTGACCCCCGCCCCTCCAGAACAGAACCTACCACAGACCAAAGCGGCCGCGGTGCCTAAGCCTAAGATGAAGCCCAAAGAGATGGAAATGGCTGAGACCGAGGAGTCCAAAAACCACGCGATCGATCCTAACGCCAAATTCCTAAGCGATCACAATCAGACGGCTGACAAACAGACCAAAGCGAAAACGGTCGATGACTTTAGAGATAAGCAAGGCACGGGAATGAAGTCCGAAGCTAGGAAAGACTCTACAAAGAATTACATACCCGCCACTGGGAATCCAAATGAAACGGAGCCAAATTCGGATCTCGAAGTCGCAACGGGTGAGGGAATAACGAAAACGGATAAGACCAAAGGTGTCAAACGGGATTGGAAGACCCTTTCGCTCAAAGATCTCAGCGTCAACGGTGACGGAGGTGCGATGGCGGCGAGCGATGATAGATTGAATGGCGTTGAAGAGGGCGATCGGACCGTGCTCAGTACTCGAGAATATCGTTACTTTTCGTATTATCACCGAATTAAGGAATTGTTGCGGCAGTACTGGAAGCCCAACGTGGAAAAGAAGATGTACCTGCTCTACGAGAAAGGTAAAACTTTTGGGGATGATGAGATGGTCACCCGTCTACTGGTGTTACTCAGTCCAGAGGGACACATCGCTAAGATCTCTCGCGTAGGAAGCAGTGGCGTTGCCGATCTTGATGAAGCCGCGGTGGATGCTTTTCAGAAAGCGGGTCCCTTCCCCAATCCCCCCAAAGGGATTATCGATCCCGATGGATTTGTACGAATTAATTGGGAATTTATTTTAAAGACGGAAGCCGCCCCCACAATTCAGTTCTCCGGGGCCCATTGACACGAATTATTGGCCAATCGCAAATCGTTTGATCGCCCCTACAACTTCTCTGCTAACACCACGAGATCCTTCGGCTGCCGCCTCAGGAATTTTTGTCGGATGAAACCGACAAAAACTAACTACGACCTTCGCGAAGGCGAAAATCTACCGGAACGATCCAAGCACTAGAGCCTTCGGGGACCTTCCAATGCAGGGCGGCTCCCAGCGCGGCTTCGTCCAAAATATCGAATCCCGAGGATGAGAGGATCTCAACACGATTCTGCTCAACCCCCGGATACAGACGTAGCTTAACCTCTCCCTCCCAGCCTTTTCGCATAGCCTCTGGCGGATATTCTGGTGCGCTATTTCCCCACTTGATGACTTCACCTAAACTCACATTTCCCTCGGTTGACCCTGCGCTTTGAGAACTGGGAGATGCCGGGCCCGGACTGACCAAGTCCGAAGAGACAGTTACGGAGGGCTTTTTAGGTAATGGTACCCGTCGTGTGGGGTTAGAGTCGTGCTTCTCACGCTCGACAAAGATCCCCATCTCTGGCGCTCCGCCACCTCTCGACGTTGGCGGACGAGGGCCAGTACTGGACAACGCTCCCAGAAACAGGATCAGGTGAACGAGAACCGAAATAAAAAAGGTAATTTTCACGTCACTCCATCAACTCAAAGGCCTCCGGAGGAAAGCCTACACGAATAGGATCTTTAAATTCAAACGTTTCCGACACGGTATTCCACACGCGAATTCCCGGATCCGAGATAAAACGATCTCCGAAGAACAGAAATTTTCTTTCCGAGTCATAGGCCAGCCCCTTAATAAAGCTAGTACTATCCGTATCCATAATGGGGTCCCCGATAGTTTTCGTAACAAGATCGATCTGAACCAATTTGGTGCCAAAATCCTTTTTCTCGAGGATCACCCAGGCGGTATCGCCCGAGACGACAAGATCGGCGGGCTTCCCTTTCAACTCCGCTTCCGACATCACCATAGTAGGGATCAACGTCCGACTATCGATTCGCTCGATTCCTCCCCCGGTATTTTCAGCGTTCCCCCCCCGATCCGCAAAGTAGACGTAGTTACCCACCAATCGGAAGGGGGAAACCGGATTGATTCCGGCGAGCTTAATTTCCGTTTGGGAACCATCAGCGGGATCGAAAACAACCACTGAAGAATGATCCGTAGGCAGCCAATTGAGCGATTTTCGGTCAACGCCTCGATTCAAACGTTGCATAGCAATCCATAACTTCCCGTTCACCCAGTCCATGTGAGCGCACTCTGGCAACTTATCGATAGGATCCGCGTACCGCGATAGATCCCAACGCTGAACCACACTATCCACTTCAGGGGTAAGCCTGATCAACTTGGAGAGATTAAGGCCACTGACTAGCACAAAGCCCAACGCATCTATCACCACATCCTGAGGATTCGGGGGTAACTGAAACTCAGCTTCCGCCGACAAAGACCGCTGCTCAGAAACTTTCGCCAAAGTATCCTTGCGAAAGATCTGGATGTTGGAGCTGAATCGGTTCAATACGAAGACATTGGGATTTCCACTAAAAATTCGAAACCAGGAGTCGCTGGTCAGGGGTAAAGAGCCCTTACGGATTTGGCTCTTGGCCGACGTTTCGGTTAGAGACACCGATACCAATTCTCCTAAATTATCTCTATAATTGGAAGTCGTGACCATTAAATGATTGAATGTCTTCGGAGACAAAGCGGGAAATGCTCCCGATTGAGTTACGTCTCGACTGCAAGCCAGGAGCAGGTGCACAATCATCAAAACAAAAAGCGTTCTCATTAGATTTCGTACTTCCATGTCAGGGTCACTCTCCTTCCAGGGGCCGGATAACCAAAATATCCAGTCGTGTTATCAGTCGTAGAGACACCCCCCAGTACGGAGGTCGCCGTGATTGAATTAAAGAGGTTTCTACCTTCCAAAATAAAATTACCGATCGACCGGGTCCGAAGGGAAACAGCAACCCCATGCTCCATAGTCGAATCCATAAGCTTCATGTTCGAGAGATCCCAATACGTCGGCCCATTCCAAAGCAAAGTATACTCCGCGCTCCAGAGCTCCTTTTCGTAAGCTAGACTCGATACAAATCGGTAGGGAGGACGTCCCGGAAGCTCTTTGCCACGTAAGTAGGAGATGTCTGACCGGTTTTCCGTCCATAAGAATATCCCGGTCAATTTGAGATTCAAATCCCAGCGACTTCTCGCCTCAATGGCTAGCTCCTGTCCGTGCGTCATGGCGGCGCCCACATTCACCGCCACTCGAGACTGGTCGGAGTTTTGGACGTAGGTAATAAGATTCTGGCTGTTCTGGATGAAATAGGTACCCGAGGCTCTCAACGACCGGAGAGGAGAACGGAGGAAAGTGTATTCCCAATCTACCCCCACGTCGCCCTTAAGCGCCGTTTCATAGGTTAAATTCTGGCTGGGCGTCACCCCGATCGGCGCCCCAAACAGCTCATACATCGTAGGAGCGCGGTAGAAATGTCCGACCGACCCGCGCAACTTTACGTTCGGCGCCATACGATAATCCGCTCCGAAACGCGGAGAGGCTAGCAAGTAATGCCGCTGCGGGTCCGAATTGGTACTCCCAAAAATTGAATTCCCTGCCAAATCATACGCGTAGTAGTGCGCCAATATTCCTGGCCGTAATGTCAGAACTCCAGCCGGTACGATGGCGTAAACACCTAACGGTAATTCGTAACGACGCTTCGTGGTTTGATCAGAACTCGCGCCGGCCACCTGAACTTTGAACGTATCGACTCCCGCCCCCGTTACCAGAGCGATTTGAGCCGGGGCGAGCCCTTTCCAGATAGCGTGAACCCTACCTCCCAAAGCAAGTTCGTCTGATTTCGACGGCATCAATCCCGGAGTTAGGCCAGTATCTTTCAGTTCATCAGACACCGTTCTCAGACGAAGATGAGCATTTAGCTCCCATTGAGGGTCGAGCTCTCCATGATACTGCAGTGCTGAAAAAGTAAGCCATCGATTCAACTGACCTGAGTATCCCAGGGGAACCACCGGAGGTATCTCCGTAGCGCTAAAACTATCCAGACTAAAAGCTCTGAGCGAGTGCGTCCGATTTCGAATGAGCTCTATCTGAGGTAACAGCGAAACTCTTTGAAAGCCGTTATTTTGGCGGACAGAGATGGCATCGTCGCTAGAATTAAAAGGGGTTCCATTATCATCAAAAAAAACAAAATCCTCACTCGAACGGGTGTATGCCGCCGATAAAACACCCCTGACCGGAGTTATCAATCCCGCTCGACCGAAAACCCGCGCATACGAAAAAGAACCGCCTTTAGCCGAAACCAAGACGGGAATCGTTTTATCAGGCCAATCCAGGTGAAAATCGAGAGCACCACTCAAACCGTCATCCGCGAGCCTAACGGGAGTGCCTTCTGCGAAGACATCGATACGATTCAAAGCTTCTAACGGGAGGAGGCTTAGATCGGCAGAATTAAATTCCGCGTCCGTAAGAGGAACCCCATCTAAAAAATATCGATTTTGAATAGAGTCTTGCCCACGAATCAAGAATCCTGCCTCACCGTCCGTGCCGGGGGCTTTCGGTACGACCGAAGGCGTAAGTTCTAGCGCTTTGGTTAGCGAAGTCTGTTTTAGATCGTTGAGCTCAATCGTTTCGCCAGTGAATTCGGTCAGCGGCGGCTCGGCTTTCCTCCTCGCGCCCCAGACTTGAATCGGCGCAAGCTCAGTTTCGGAGTGCTCTTCGGTAGATGCGACGAGGGAATTCCCCACGGTGCCAAGAAGAAACAGAACCAAGAATAGACGTCGGTCTTGCCTGGCATTGAGAATATTTAGCGACACTCGAGTCATCCCTTCGATCACTCTTGTTATTTGTCGCTCTAAGGGAAGTAGAAGAGAGGAGAGGATAGAACAGACCAAAGGTATCTCTTAAGCGCTCCCCCGAGCGAGGGTCTTTAGACCCAATCTCTTTGGTCGGTCTTCGGACTGGTGGGCACTTAGTTGCGACCTACTTGCAGAGACTTCCCGGCTTTAACCAGTGTCATTTTTCCGCTTTCGTTCCCACTTACCGCTGCGGGGCAGTTCCGGATTTCCACCGGATTCCCGTTACCAAAGGACTAGCTCCAAGTATCACAGTGCCTGCAAGTGTCAACGCGCGTGGCAAGAAAGAGGGATGTCTGCTATGGTAGACATACTTTTAAGGAGCCACTCAATATGTTTGGAAAGAGAACTAACGAAGTCCCAGTCGCCATCACGCTCGAATTTACACCGAACCCCAACACATTGAAGTTCATGGTAAATCGCCAGTTACTTAGTCAAGGCGCCGCCAATTTTACTTCCCTTACGGCGGCAGAGAAGTCTTTGCTTGCCCAAAAACTCTTCGCCGTCCCCGGAGTTGCCGCAGTCCTCATCGGAACAGGGTTTGTGACTATTACCAAAGCTGAGAATGGAGAGTGGGATATCCTAGCGGAAAAAGTTCCCCAAGCCATTGAAGCGCACATTAACTCTGGCGACCCCACGGTGAACAGTGATTGGAAAGACGAGCATCATCGCCCGGCCGGAACAGAGGTTGAGATCGAGAACAGAATCCGCGAGGTTTTGGATAAAGATATTCGACCAGCCGTCGCCATGGATGGCGGGGACATCACATTCTCAAGGTATGAAGAAGGCGTCGTTTATCTACATCTTCAAGGGGCTTGCAGCTCCTGCCCAAGTTCTACTGCGACACTCAAAATGGGTGTGGAAAATCGTCTCAAAGATCAGATTCCCGAGATTAAAGAAGTGGTTCAAATTTAGCTCTAAAATAGTATCTCACTAACGCGTAACCCAATCCCAGCATAAGCGTAAACCAAATGAACGGAAACACCCGTGCCTTCGTCACCGGACGGTGAACCGCGGCGCACCCAAAGGCCCCATCCTGAAATTCGTTCCGAGGATAGAGGTAGCTAATCCCATCCCGATCATCTTGAGTCAAAACCGCCACGGTCTTATTGGCCACACTGTAATACATAAGAGCGTTCGAAAGGCTACTGTGCCCAAGTCCCAATAGATGGCCTATTTCGTGGGCTAGAATTAAAGTGAGTACGCCGGTGTCGAAATTGCTAATCTCGGCAGCCGTTCCTGCTTGAGCGTTCAGTATCACGGCGCCATAATCGACTGGATTATCCGAGCCCAACTTCGTCGCCGCCGGGACTCCGGAGGGATCGACACTAAGGTCGGTCTGAAACGTGGTGTCACACAAGATCAGTGGAGCGTCGGTCGCGGTGCCGGCGATAAATTGCGCAGGTGTCGTCGTGGAATCAACTGAAGATCTCGTCAAGGTCAAATTGGCGGTGGCAATTCCATTCCAAACGCCTAAAGCCGAATCGATCACCGAATCCAAAGTACTAGCCGAAATCGGACAGTTCGACGGATTGACATTAATGGTGAGAGCCCTGGTCTGCCACCCTTTGAGGCCAGAGCCTCCCAACGTCCAAGCCCCCGCCAAAAGCGGAGAGGTCAGAACGAAGACCCATAAAAGACGTTTCACAGTTTTACCCCCAAACTTATTGCGCCTTGATAGGTTCGTCTGGCTTGACTGGCAATAGCCAAAACGTAGGCGTCGAAGTTAAGCGAAACGTGATGGAACAATAATATTTCAAGCCCTATCTCGGTCGTGAAGGTGAAAGACATCGATAGGCCGCTGGGGGCCGCGAAGTTTGCAAAAGAGTCCCCATTATTGAGCTGAACGACGCCTCCCGATCCGTAGACCAATTGAGAGTAAATCCCCGGTCCCAGACGAATAGCCAAGAAAGAGAATATAGGAACGGAAACATCCAGATCAAATTGAATAGGAAAGATCATGGTCGATCCATCGACGTTAGTACGCCAGGGCAAAGCGAGCGCTAAAGACGGTTCAAAGTAAAAGCGTTTCCCAAGACTAAAGCCTTTACGAAACCGCAAAAAACCGGTGAGGCTTGAAACCTCCGATCCGTAACCCGCCGGCGCACCAAAACGCTGGGCCAAGTTGGTCCCAAACATGCCGGCATCGATGGCGAAATAACCCTCTGCATTATTCCCTGAGGCCCACGCCTGACTGGCGATGGCCATGCCGAGCGTAAAAAAAACCGCCCGAAAAGTGGATCTCATCAACTCCCCCAAACCCGACGGCGACTATAACAGCTTCCCTAGGGCATCGAAAATAGGCAATTTATGACTCTACACGTCAAAACCTGAGGCCAACTTCTGATAAAATAGATTCGATTCGCCTGCTTACCTGCACCACTTTATTCAAACAGCCTTGGGAGGCATCATGACGAGATTTGGAAACCGCCGCTGGTACCACGCCGCTCTGCTCACGCTGCTTAGTCTATCGATCTTCATGATGAGCACGGAGTCCCGCGCGGAAGATCCTAGCGACGATACGCCCTACTCGGTCCCGGAAGATACCGTACAGCCGGTCCCCGATCAGAAGCCCGTACCACAGCCTCCGCCAAAACCCTCAAAGCGAAAAGACAATCGCGATCGGGAACGCAAATATTTTATTCCCGACACGAAACGAACGGACGCCGGAGTCTTTCACGTTGCATTCGCGGCCGGAGGAAATTTCTACATCGAACCCAGACTTAATTTAGATTCGCTCCCCACCGGAGACTATTTCAAAGATTTTGGTTTCGGCGGAGGCGTTTACTTTGATTACGACTACTCAGAAATGTCAGAAAACATCCCATTGTCGCTCAGAGGCTTTTTTGGCTACAAATACATTCTGAGTTCGGTGCACGTATTCACTTTTGATGGTGTCGTCCGCTACATGATCAAAGTTTCCGATGCCTCTCAATTTGGAATTGGATTAGGAATCAGCACGGCGGTTTGGTATCGCGCCGTAACGGACACGTCACCAACCCAGTCGGTGACGTTTTTACCGTCTGCGATACTCTCCGCGGGTTTCGATTTTACGCCATTCATGGTCGACTTCAAATGGCTGATCAATCGTATCGGATCGAACAATACGATCATGGGTTGGGAGCTATACTTCGGATTTAGATTGTAATTACATCGATCAAGCGGTCAGGCGCTTCAGAGTGTCGAGTAGTATTGCGGCGGGAGCCGGCTTGTAAAGGTAGTCCTTCGCTCCACTTTGCAGCGCCTCCAATACAATTCTTTGTTCCTTCACTCCACTCATCACAACGAATTGAGGATGCGGCGCTGGTCCAGCTAGTATTTGCTTGATGACGTCGATGCCAGACATTCCCGGCATCACTACGTCAATAACCACGAGTGCTGGTCCATAGGCCCGGATAGCGTTGACCGCTGAAGGGCCATCCGCTGACTTAGCCAAAATCTCAAAGTGGGTTTGGAGAATCTCAGCTAACTCTTCCCGAATCTCCTCGACGTCATCTACAATGATGATAGTTGGTTTCATGAGCTAATTTTGCTAGTGTCCCGACATGTTAAAAGTCCATGTGGCGGTCCGCATTGCCGTATGCTTTCTGTTCATCTTCTTGCCGTTACAAAGCATGGACGAATGGTTCTACGACCGTTTTTTCCAGCTGAGAGGATACTACCATGAACAGCCGACACAGTTCGTCCTTATCCGAATTAATCCCACAAACCTGACCCTTTCTCCCCACCGAGAGAAGTATCATTTCCCGGCCACTGACGCGCTCCCCTCTAGACGCAACCAAAATATTTGGTACCAACAATTTTATGAGAACTTGCTCGGACAGATTGGAAAAGGCAACCCTGAACTGATCGTTTTCACCACCTACTTCGATGGTACCGACCACCCCGATTTGCGTTATACGCCGCCACCCAATGTTCTATTCTCAGCCTACCTCAACGAGGAATCGAAGTTAATCCCTCCCCCACCCCCTCTCGTCTACGGAGACAATTTCGGGTTTGTGAATGTCTTCCCCGATCCCGACAATATCGTGCGGCGAACCCACCTGGTCTATTCATCCGGAGCTTCCTTGGCGGTATTGGCATACCATCAAGTGAATGCCGAACCTATCAAGCGAAATCTTTTGGACCCTCTTTTTATCGACTATCGCGGACCGGCAGGAAGCTACCCCATTTATGATGCGGCCGATGTACTAGACGGCACGATACCGGTTGGGGCGCTTCAAGATAAAATCGTGTTGATCGCCCGTGAAGGCGGCAGACATTGGGATTATGAAACCCCGCTGGGTAAGATGTCCCGCATGGAGATTCAAGCCAATATTATGGATACGTTTCTCGATCACCGAGAGATTCGCATTCTTCCTCGTATCGTCACCCGCATTGTAGCGGCGGCGGCCGTGGTCTCTTCGGTGCTCATCATTCTATATTTCCCCCTCACCTTGGCGTGGGTCTTTCTTCTCTTGCAATCGGTAGTGATTTTGCTACTAGCGCTGTTTTTCTTCTCGTTTCCCAAGATATGGGCGGGGGTGGCCAATCCCGTCTTTTGTATCTTCGCCACCCACTTACTAATGCTGGGATATAAATTGAGTCGACAGGAAGAACAACAATGGAAGATTCAGCAAGAAGCTGAATATTTGAAAGAGATGGATCAGTTCAAGAACAATTTCATTTCCCTGTTTAGCCACGATCTTAAGACACCAATTGCCAAGATCAAAGCCATCACGGATCGGCTGCTTACCGATCACCCTAATCTGAACGAGGAGGTTAAGACCTCGCTACGCGCATTAGACCGGACCAATGGAGAATTGGCGCGATTCATTTCGGATATTCTTAAAGTCACCAAAATGGAATCCATGCGGCTGGAACCTTCCAAAGAAGTGATCGATCTGAATCGTTTGGTCGAGGAAGCCAGCCATCGCCTGAAATTCTTAGCCGATGAAAAACAGATTAAGATCGTCTTGGATTTGGAACCTCTCTTCTCCATGGAAGGAGATCTCCATCTCATTCAAGAGGTCATCACCAATCTCGTAGAAAACGCGATCAAATACAGCCCCTCCAACCGCCAGGTTATCGTGCGAACCCGGGAGGCCGACGCCAAGGTCTGCGTCGAGGTGATAGACCAAGGAGAAGGAATCCCACCCGACGAGCTTCCTCGAGTCACCGGAAAATTTTATCGTGGTAAGCGGGCGTCTGAAAATACGAAGGGCTCGGGTCTAGGGCTCTACCTCTCTAAGTACTTCGTTGAACTGCATCAGGGGCAACTGGAGCTTGAGAGTGAATTGGGAATTGGAACCAAAGTCAGTTTTTGGCTTCCTATCAACTCTTAGCCGTTTACACCCATATTTTTAGTTACTTATAGAGCCGAGCCGCGTGACTCATTGCTCCAAACCGCATTTTCTGCTATGTTGCGGGCACCGTAATCGACCTCTCAATAGGAGCGTCTCAAGTGTATCCGATTCTTGTCGCCGATGACGAAGCTGAGCTTCGTAAGCACATCGTTTCAATTCTAAGAGAACGAGGCTACCAAGTAGATGAAGCGGCCGATGGATTGGAAGCGGCCCAAATGCTCGCTCAGAAGCCCTACCCTCTGGTCCTATGCGACGTAAAGATGCCCCGGATGACCGGCCCCGAATTCCTTAAGCACGTTTTGGAAAATGAATACTCTACTTCCGTAGCCCTTATCACCGCGCACGGAAACATTCGCGACGCTATTCACGCCATTCGCGAGGGCGCTTTCGACTATATCGAAAAACCGGTCAACGAAGATTTGCTTTTGCAATTGGTGGAAAAGGCCGAACGAGCCTACAACATGATCCAAAAGATCACCTATTCGGCGCCGATGCTGACACCGGGTGACGGCTCTGAATGCGTTGGGAAAAGCCGCAGTATGAAACGGGTGTTTTCTCTCGTGGAACGCCTGACCCGCGTAAACACCTCCGTCCTCATCCGAGGAGAAAATGGAACCGGCAAAGAGTTGGTGGCCAAAGCCATTCATTATAATTGCCCTCGGAAAGATGCGCCTTTTGTGGCGGTAAACTGCGCGGCGATTCCTGAAAATTTGATTGAGAGTGAGTTATTTGGTCACGAAAAAGGAGCCTTCACCGGAGCCGATCAAAGGAAAATTGGAAAGTTTCAATACGCGGCTAAAGGAACGCTCTTTCTCGACGAGATTGGCGACACCAGTCCTGCGACTCAAGTGAAGCTCTTACGTGTCCTTCAGGAACACGCTTTTACTCCCGTCGGAAGCAACCGCGAGATCAAGTCAGATGTTCGAATCATTGCGGCCACCAACCAAGACTTAGAAAAGTTGATCAAAGAAGGTAAGTTCAGAGAAGATCTCTACTATCGTCTAAACGTGATGCCTATCTTTTTGCCGCCCCTGCGCGAGCGCAAAGAAGACATCCCAGAGTTGGTGCATCACTTTGTAGACAAATTTAACCAGGAACATGGAAGTCGTATTCTGGGTATCACACCAGAAGCCCTATTGAATCTTGAAGGGTTTCATTGGCCCGGAAATATACGCGAGCTGGAGAATGCGATTGAACATGCTTTTGTCGTGGAAGCCTCTGACCAGATCACCTTCTTTAGCCTTCCCGAGTACATCCGCAAGGTAACTCGAAAGTTTACCCCTTTACCGCAATCCCCCGCCCCGGCGGCTTCCGTAGCGGGTGGGCTCAACTTCGAGAGTATGGATTGGGAAAAGGGAAAAGAGGCCTTCGAACGCGAGTTTATCATCCAAGCACTGCGTACCAACCATGGTCGTATCAATCTGACGGCGGAGCAGGCGAATATTCCTAAGAACACGCTGTTGCGCAAGATCAAGAAATACAACATCAATCCCAAAGAGTTTGGAGGAACGGTTGAGTCTACGGAATTGATGTAACGTTACCCACGAGATTCGTTTCTTGCGCCGCGCCAAAAAAATACTTCCCGGCCAGTTCCCCCCCTGATACTTTACTTTAGGGTTATGGGATTGGGGGAAAATCGAATTAAATCTAAAATTAATGACAAGCCTTCTGCGGTGACTGGCCCGGTCAGTTACTCCAGCTACTTAAAGGTTCCGGAGCTCCTCTTACTTCAGCATCCTCTTTCAGAACCGGTCGCTCATGACGAGCTATTGTTCATCATCGTTCACCAGACGTATGAACTCTGGTTCAAGCAGGTAATCTATGAAATGGAGGCCTTGGTCGGCAATTTACTCGAAGATAATTTGACCAAGAGTTTCCGCCTCCTTGGACGGATCGATGAAATTTTCCAAGTATTAATTCAGCAAATCTGCGTGCTGGAGACCATGACACCAGTAGAGTTTAATCGGTTTCGTTCCCATTTGAATCCCGCTAGCGGGTTCCAAAGCTTCCAGTTTCGCGAGCTTGAAGTGCTGTCGGGAGCCGATCCGACGCAATACAAAGCCCTCATGGAATTAAACCCGGAATGGAAAACTAAATTAAGTAGCAGAATGCGCAATCTCTCGCTCCGGGGGGCCTTTATCCAACTTCTGGCAAAAAGAGACATCATGCCGTCTCGGGATCCCAGTGAGCTCCCGAAGGCGATCTTGGAGGTTTACTTGAATGAGAAGCATCAAGACCTCTATGCCCTTTGCGAACATCTGATTCAATATGACGAACAGTTTGGCTTATGGAGGTTCCGCCACGTTCAGATGGTGGAACGCATGATCGGAATGAAGAAAGGCACCGGAGGTTCTCTAGGGGTTCGCTATTTGCAAGACACACTTAAAATGCGCTTCTTCCCTGAACTTTGGGAAGCAAGAACCGAGATGAGTCCGGGGAGCTATTAATATGGTAGCCAGTTGAGTTTCCTACGCCAGCGGCGTCTACATCCGGATCTACGCTGACTGATTCGAAGCGAATTAATGCCACCAAAAGGATTCCAGACACTAACAATGAAGAGATCACCATCGCGACCAACGCTTTCGCTGCGATGTCGGCGGTTGGGGAAGAGGCCTCTTGATTAAAAAACGCGACAATCGCGGAAGCGCTCAGTGTAGCGAGATGTAACCCCAAAGCCAGCGCGAACCACACCTTCGCCGTCACGCCCAGCCATTCGGCCGAAAGACTCCCGGTTCCAGCGCAAAAAAACCAACCCACCATCAAAAACCCGGTCATGACGGTGGCTAGAAGCGGAAGCAGACGAGCTGAAAGGGAATTTTCGTGAGTCATAGATTCGTGTTTTTACTGCGTAACCCTAATGTTGTCGACTTTTTTGGAGCTGATGCCTTTCGGAGAGTAGGGCGAAATCTCTTCCAGCACGACTCGGACCGGGCTGGCATCGGCTCCTTCAATTCGCAACGGAAGAGACGATAATTCATATAGCCCGTCTTTAATTCCGGTCAAGACAACGCCTTCGAGAATGGAAAGTCCGCGATTACCGACCGCGTGGTGGGCCGGCAATGTCTTTGACGAGAACGAATCTATTGATGGGGTGTCCACTCCAACTAACACCACCCCCTGATCGGCTAGCCATTCGATGGCATCCGCCGTCATTGCAACAAAGTCTTCATTGAAATGTTCTGGGTCTGGAAAAGAACCTGTCCTAATAATAATTCTAGGGGCTCGTACCTTTAACGATCTCAAATCCTCGTTTGAGATCAACGAACCCTTCGGTTTTCCTATTGTCACAACTTGGCAGATACCTCGGTAACGAGACAGAGCCACGGCCTCTATGCCCTGGGCTATCCCGGAGGCGTGGTTAGGGGCATCGGTGTGGGTGCCGACGTGCAGTGAAGTTTCTATACTGGACAACGTAAGATGGTCCCCGTGAAAAGCGTCACAGCTAATCTTTCGCCGAAAAGCGACGTCCCCAGGCCAGTTGGCAATGCGTTCGCTAATCACCGGGCTAAGATCGTGCAGACCAGACGTCGTCTGAAAGGGTTGATAGTGATATTCAATGGTCTGCCCACGCGGGGTATCCCCGACTGGTTTCAGCCCCAAAGCCGTGAAAATCGGAGAAACGGCCAAAGCCGTCATTGCCGGTTGAAATCCAGCGAGTGATTTGACGACGATTCCGACCCCGGAAGGATTTTTTTCATCGGGGAGTACGGCGATCCCCAACAAGCCATCGGCGCCCTCTTTGGCGATGACTCTCCCGGGATTTTCCTGCATCAGACGGGTGTCAAAACGTCCCGGACCACCCACCCATTCCGGGTCCGAGAGCATGAGATCGCGTATCTTCGTCATTCGGCCGTCGCGTTTGGGATTGGCTAACCCTTGATAAAGCAGCGCCATTTGTCTTAGCGTAAGAACCGGCGAAGGCAGCAGACATCCGTCTTCCACCGTCTCAAAGGGGCCGTCCTCACCGATTAGCACCGACAGCGTTGTCATGAGTCTTTTATGGTAAGGGTGCGTCGTAGACTGATAATTCTCAAGACTCCATCCGTTGGTCGCACAGCACTCTAAGATCGCCATGTGCTTAGAAAAGCAGTTATGGTGCATATACCGAGGTTTGATACCCGATTCTTTCAAATAGACTCGGTGGGCATCATCCATCGGATACGTCGGAGCAAAGCAGATCTTAGCGATCCGCTCCTTCATCTCGTTTCCCGAATACCATTTTTCTAGCGCATCTACCTGATGTCTCGTAGCCGAAATAGAGCCGGTGGCCGCGACATACCTATTTTTTTCCTCGCCGCTCCATCTCTCTGGGGAAAGCCCCGCCGCCAGAAACTGAAACGGCTTTAATAACGACCTAGCGGGATAGGCCGTTTTCAGCTCGGTGGTACCGAAATCCCGTTCGTGGGCCACGACCGAGATCTCCCCGTAAAAGGTCACTTCCGGAAATCCGCCACGCAATAAGGAGAAAAGTGCTTGGTTCACAGTTTAGACGCCACCTGTTCGTGAAAATACCGCATCTGACTCTCTATGGCCTTCCCGTCTAGCTGATTAAACTCGAACCACAACATTAACCGGTCATCCGCGTTAAACTTTCTTGGATTTTCGGGGTGCAACTGGTCTCTGATCTCCATGGCATCTCCGACCAAAGCGCGTTTCAACAAGACTTCCTTATCGGGAACCGCCGCCGTGCCTCGCATCGCCTCAATATAAGTATCCAATACAAAATGCGCCAATGCCGTCGCTTTATTCCGGTCGGGATCGATAAAGACCATGACCGTTCTGGGCAATCTCGAACGATGCCACGTGCGCCCCTTCTCATGGTTCAGTGTGGTCAATTTCTCATGCAATCGGTTGATCTCTTCCGGAGGAGTAAAAGAGAGATTAAACAGATCCAGATCCCAAAAACGCGACCCGATAGCCAACGCTTCGGGATCCGCAGAACCCAGAACGATACGCAACTTGTCAAAGGTCCGATTTTCCGGAGTCAACTTCAGGGCTTCAAAATCCCACCGTCTGGGGATTGGCCAGGGAAATGCATATTTTCGCTTCCAGCTGTCTATTTTATCTGGATACCGTTTAGCGGCCTCATCATGAGTGACGTCGTGCCGCTGCAGATCATTTGACGTTAGCGTTTCACCGCCTAGCAACCGCAAGAAGATTTCTAAAGCTTCTAAAAAAATGGTTCGCTTGATGAAAAACCAAAAATCCTCTTCCGATGATGTCCGCGGGGTGATCCCAAACGCCGTATTCTGGTAAGGGAATCGGCCCGCCGCGACCCCCAGCCGTAGGATCCTGGAAGTTTCACAAAATTGGGAATTGATAAAGTGGAGCGTATTCACTCGATCGGCGCTAGCAATGGGGCCACCACTACCACCCACTATGTTGTGAATACCGGTGCCCAAATTGATCTTTCGGGTGTTGTTTCTAATCAGGTCGAACCATTGGAATGAGTCACTATTTAGTCCGACCTCCCCGTGATATCCGGGAATGGTGGCAACACTGGTCTTTTTTTGTACTTCGGAAGAAAAATGGCTCTCGGCTAACCATACCGTGTCAAAGCCAAACTCCTCCGCCAGATTTACTTGAGAAAGAAATTGCTGAAAGGACCTTACTGGTCCAATAGATTTCCCGGCAACCACGGGATCGCTGATGGAATGAAAGAGATCGAAAATCATACCACACGAAAACTAAGGTCTTCCCCCGGCCATAGGCTTTCAATCAGGTCGCCCTTCTCAAACGCGATGCTTGCCGTAATTCCTCCGGTCAAAACCACCATCCCCGCCTCAATCCGCTTTCCCTCACGTCCCAGAGCTCTAGCTAAGCCCACGACCGACAGTAGGGGATCTCCTAAAACAGCGGCGGGAGCCCCTGTCCTTTCGACTGCCCCATTCTTTCGAATCGACACTCCGAATCGGCCTATCTCGTTGAGACGATCGATCCAGTTGGTTCTGCCCACGATAAATCCCGCCGCCGAGGTATTGTCGGCGATGACATCGGGGAGTGAAAACGAAAAGTTCTCATAGCGGCTATCGAGTATTTCTAGAGCAGGACCAGCAAACTCGAGGGAGCGAATCACGTCCCGGAGTGTGGCGCCTTCGCCAAGCGGCGACTTAAGCACAACGGCGAGCTCTGGCTCAACCCGCGGGTGAATCCAACGGTCTCGCACTACTGCATCCCCTTTTTGAATCTCCATGGAAGAGAGTAGATAGCCGCGAATTGGTTCGTAGACGTTAACGTCCCTCTGTTTGGCTCGACTCGTCAGTCCCATCTTATATCCGCAAAGGGAGTCTTTCGCTCCCAACGCTATTTCCATCCCTGCCGACTGAATCTCATAGGCCTGTTCGATCGTCAGAGTGGGGACTTCGGTAGTCAAAGGGGAACGGGCCTTTCGATCCCGAACCGCCTGCTGGAGACTCTGAACCCATTGACTAAGCATGATTACCCTCCGGCTTTTTTCCGGTGAAATGGATGGAGGTCGACCCAAGATTTCCTATTTCACAGCGATAATAATCTCCGGCAACGATAGGTACCAGCGAACCGAAAGCTCCGGAGAGAATCACCTCGCCTGCGACCAATCCCCTATCGCGTTGGCCCAATTTATTGGCTAGGCAGGTGACTGCGGTTATAGGATTTCCCATCACCGCCGCCCCGGCCCCGGTGTCCCAAACCTCTCCGTTTCGGTATAAAACCATTCCCATCGTGGGAAAATCCTTCCCTTCGATGCTGTGTTTAGCACCGCAGAGCACAAACCGAGAAGAAGCCCCATTGTCGGCCACCAAATCGAAATGCTTCATTTTCCAATCACGGATGCGTGAATCTACAATTTCCATGGCGACAACCACGAAGTCGATCGCCGCCATCACCTCTGTCACGGTGAGGCCGGGACCTCGGAGATCTTTGCCCAGCACAAACGCCAGTTCCCCTTCAATTCGAGGGGCGATAAGCGTCGTAAAATCGATCTCAGAATCTTGCGCTACCACCATTGAGTCAAGAAGATGCCCATAGTCTGGCTCTTTTACCCCAAACTTTTGTTGCAGATCGCCAGACGTTAGCCCGATCTTGTAACCCACCACGCGCCGGCCAGTCCGAAGGCGTCGTGCCACATTGGCCAGTTGGATATCATAGGCATCATTGTCCACCAATGACGGATATTGGGACGAGATAGGATCGATCGCAGTTGCCGTCTCCTCGGCCTGAAATAATTTCTCCGACGCTTCGTGAATCACACCGTGGTCTGTCATGATCTTGTCCTATCCATTTGAAGTGCACACACTTTTCCACTCGCCGTAAAAGTCTAAGCTAAAGTCCCCACCCTCGCGTCCCACACCACTGCGCTTTTGTCCGCCGAAAGGAACGCGCAGATCTCGCACTAACCAACTGTTCACCCAAACCAGACCCGTCCTAAGATCTCTCGACACCCGCTCGGCTCGAGACTTATCCTTTGTCCATACGCACGCCGAAAGCCCATAGGGCGTCGCATTGGCTTCGCGCACGGCCTCACTCTCATCCTTAAAGGGATAGATCGCAACTACGGGTCCAAAGACCTCTTCTCGGGTGATGACATGAGTCCCGTCGATTCCACTGATCACGGTAGGCGAAAAATAGTTCCCCTTCGCAAATTCCGCTGGGCGATCTCCACCACATAAGACCTTTCCCGGGACATCGACCTTCCCAACATAGCTTTTGACCTTCTTCCAATGTTCCTCGCTTATCAGAGCCCCCATCTCGGTTCGATAGTCTAGGGGATCTCCCACTCGTATCGCCTTCGCCCTTTCGACAAAAGCCTCCAAAAAGAGTTCATACTTACTCTCTTCGATGTAGAGGCGAGGTACGGCAAGGCAGATCTCGCCTTGATTTCGAAACGCTGCTCGTAACGACTCGTTTAATAAAAGTTCCCAAGGGGCATCGGCGAACACAATGGCCGCCGACTTTCCCCCAAGTTCAAAAGACACCCTCGTGGGTCCTACGGAAGCGGCCTTCATAATAGCCCTTCCGGTCCCAGTCTCACCGGTGAACGAGATCGCGTCCACTCCCGCGTGACTCACCAGATGCTCACCGGTGGACTGCTCACCGAGACCCTGCACGAGATTGAAGACTCCGGGAGGAAGATTTAGCTCGTGAATGAGCTCGGCAAGATAGGCCGCGGTCAGGGGTGTAAGCTCAGAGGGTTTGAGTACCACGCTATTACCCATCACCAGGGCGGGGGCCAATTTCCAAGTCTCAAGATATAGTGGAAGATTCCATGGGGTGATCAGGGCTACTACCCCCACTGGCTCACGAAAAGTGGTGTGCGTGTGAGTCTCATTCGTAAAGACTCGAGGAATCTCTTGATTCGCTCCATACTCGGCAAAAAAATGGCAGTTGAGCGCCGCTCTGGGAATATCGCCCTCAAAGCTCTCCTTAATCGGTTTTCCGGTATCGAGGGATTCTAGAATGGCGAGGGGAGCCTTGTGCTCTAAAATCATATCGCCCAAGCGCCTAAGAAACTTTGCTCGCTCACTACTCGATTGACGGGCCCATGTGCCTTGCTCAAAGGCCTGTTTACCCGCCACCACGGCCCGGTCGACATCTTCCTTTTTCGCCAGACAGATTTCAGAAAGTTCTTCGCCCGTAGCCGGATTGAACGTGCGGAACGTCTCCCCGCTGATGCCGTCACAGCAATTTCCGTTAATATAAAGGCGCTTCCACCGCAGAAGCCACGATCGTAATTCTTCCGGTACTTCAAACGGTTCCCCGGAGGTAATCTTTCGCTCCCATGCTGCAAAATCTGCTTTGACCATTATTTCGCCGCCACTACCTTCATCTCGATCGATATTTTCCCGGGAAGCCCCGCGACCGCGACCGTAGTGCGCGCGGGCCGATGGGTAACAAAAAACTCGGAGTAGGCTTCGTTATAAGCGCCAAAATCCTTCATATCAATGAGATAGACATTCACTTCGATCACTTTATCGAGAGAGCTCCCCCCCGCCTCAAGAATGGTGCGGATATTTTCGATGGTCGCTTTCGTTTCCGCTCGAATGTCGTAGGATCGTTTTTCCCCTTGAGCGTCTAACACGAGCCCCGGAATCCGATCCGTCTTTGGATCACGCGCCGCAATTCCAGACACAAAGATAAGATCCCCATATCCGACGGCATGGGAATAATTGCCGAGAGGCTTGGGAGCCCCCGGAATTTCTATCGGCTCAATCGAAGGCTTCATGACTAGTCTCCTTTGGGAATGAGCTCGGCCACCGCCGCGCCTGTTCCCCATAACGGTCCATACGCCGCCACCCGTCCCTGGACCGGGGTCTCTCCCCAAAATCCATTCAACCAGTGGAAAGCATTAAACTGCATATCGGTAACGGTCTCTTTCGTAAACGACTCGGCAAGTTTTGCAATTTCCGCCAAAGCCCCTGTCTCAAAATATCCCAGTATCCTTTGGTTCCACTGGTCGTCGATCTCGGAAGACACCCTATCTTCACCGGGATTGATCTCTTCAGTGAAGTACCGCGTGGTCAAAAGCGAGCAGGCAACTACCAACGTTTTTTGATTGGATTTGTCTACCGCGCGTCGTGCGGCAGCCCCCAGTGCATTGGCCGAATGGGAATTAGCGTAAACCCATGACGAAACAAGACTGACCGGAACTTTCCCCTTAGGATCGAGAAACTGAAGGGCTACGATCGTTCCAGTATCGATGGGAAACCCCTCGTAGTTCACCGTACGCGCCGGATACCCTGCGGCTTCGGTCTCCTTCATGATCGCTTCCGATAATTTCCCGTCGACCGGAAAATCGAAAGCCAGATCCCCCCACTCATGCCAATTTTCATCGACATGTACCCCCTTGGGGCGGGGCTGTGCTTGATAAGACGTCCCTAAGACGGATATCCACTGGGAACTATAAAGCACGATGAGATCGGGGTTCCAGGCTTGAATCTCTTCTCCCAACGCCGTCATCGATTCATTCAATTTTTTCCAGGCATTGCTACGCTCAGGGTGAAAAAGGTGCGGGAGCCCCGGAACCCATACCGACCTAAGTCTGGTCATACCGCCTCCTCATTCACATTCCATTCCATGACGGCATTACCCGTTCCGATCACGGTTCCATACCCGTGAAGCTTCGCCGGCGTTTTTGGAAAGCCCAGGGCCGAGAGCATCCACATCAACGCGCCCGATTTCACTTCGGCAAACGTCTCCGTCATGAATTGGGGCAAGACCGCGCGCAGTTCGTCTATTTTACCCTGCCGAAGCAGTTCGATGACCCGCATGTCCCAGCGATATTGCGCTGAGCTCTGCACGTGCTCCTGACTCATGTCCTCGGGGGGATCGGGCTCTTTGCTAAAATGCAGATGAGAGAGCGTGTTACTAGCGGCCAAAACCGCTCTTACGCCTCTTCTTTCAATAGCCTTTCGAGTGGCCTCTCCTAATCGCACCATTTGGTCTTGGCCGACTTCCAACGACGTGCAATAGGGAGAATTATTCGCGGAGATAGGCAGGACAGGAATATCCCATTTCGGGTTGAGCAGATGCAAGGAGACGATAGTCCCATAGTCCACGCGAAATTTTGGGTTGGTCATTAGTTTTGCGTTAAGCCCAACCGATGTCGCCTCTTCATAACAAAGACGCGCAAGCTCCGTATCCACCTTCATCGAGTATTCGTATTGAAATAGATGCGGAAAGATGGGATCCACCGAGAGCCCAGACAATTCGGGAACGGCCGCGAAATGATGCCCTACGATCGTCGTCCAGTGGGGGCTATGGACCAAAATCACCTCTGGTTTAAGACGCTCCATCGATTCACGACAATGCTCGTACGCCCAACGAAGCGGTTCCCACCCGCCTTCGGATTTGACTCTATTTTGCGGCGGATTTTCCGCATACACCAGATGCGGAGGATGCGGTGCTAAGAACCCCGCGACGATCGAACCTTTATGATTCGCAGATGACATATTGGCTCCCCATTCCTTGTCCCAAGAACTGCGCGCAGACGGAAGCCAGCATCATGCCTCCGTGCCCGAACCCCTGTCATGACACGTTGCATTGATTCATCGAGCTAGAAGGGGCATTGGGCACGCCATTAGCTTTGAGGTCATCGACTAACCGATCATAAGATTTGATCACTCCATGGATAGTGCGTGAGCTGATTCCATCGGCCATCGCCGTTTGCAATAACGCATCCTCAATCGCTGGGGGAGCAACCTCTCGAACGATGAGACGACCGGAATCGGCAAAGGCGACCGAAGCGATGACGAGGAAAAAGAGCAAGAATAGTTCTCTCGTCTTTGGAATGAGTCCATTAAGATCCATACATTGGTTATTTTGGAATTTTCTGTGGCGCGGGTTCAGAAAGGCTTGGCTGGGTAGCGACGAAAAAAAGACTATTCCCATTCAATCGTAGCCGGGGGTTTTGAAGAGATATCGTAGACCACTCGATTGATTCCCGGAACCTCGTTAATAATTCGATTGGCGACCTTTCCTAGATCATTTTTATCGAAATCGAACCAATCGGCAGTCATTCCATCGCGACTAGTGACGGCCCTTAAGGCGACGACCGATTCATAGGTACGCGCGTCGCCCATCACTCCGACCGCTTTGACTGGGAGCAAGACCGTAAATGCCTGCCAAATCTGGCTGTAGAGTTTGCGCGATCGAAGCTCCTCGGTGAAGATAGCGTCCGCTTTTCTTAGAAGCGTGAGTCTCTCCTTGGTCACGTCCCCCAGAATGCGAACCGCAAGGCCGGGCCCCGGGAAAGGATGTCGTTCTAAAATATCTTCTGGGACCCCGAGTGTCCTGCCCAATTGCCGCACTTCGTCTTTAAACAGCTCCCGGAAAGGCTCGACCAATTTCAATTTCATGTTCTTCGGAAGACCGCCGACATTGTGGTGCGTTTTGATCGTATGACTGGGTCCTTTGACCGAGACACTCTCGATCACATCGGGATAAAGAGTCCCTTGCGCCAGAAACTTCACCTTCTTGAGTTTCTTACATTCTTTGTCAAAAATTTCGATGAAGGTCTTTCCGATGATCTTTCGCTTCTTTTCAGGATCGGACACCTTGGCCAATCGTTTCAGAAAAAGAGAGCTCGCATCGACCACTCTAAGATCGACTCCAATTCGTTTTAAAAAAACCTGGACCTCTTTGGTCTCATTCATCCGTAAGAGTCCGTTATCGACCATGACGGGATGAAAACGTTTCCCTAAGATCTTCCCCAACAAAACCGCAAGCAGTGTTGAGTCGACTCCGCCGCTCACTCCCCCTATCACCTCAGAGTCTCCAACGGTCTCGATGATCTGTTTCGACTTCATCTCGAAAAAGTTCTCCATCTTCCAATCGGAAGAGAGTTTAGCAACGACAAATAAAAAGTTAGACAGGACCTTTCGCCCAATGGGGGTGTGATGCACCTCGGGATGGAACTGAACGCAGTGGAATCGGCCCATCTGAAGGGCCACCACCGGACAGTCTTCACTACGTGCGGTAACCACCGCCCCCGGTGGGGCTTGTTCCACACTATCCCCGTGACTCATCCAGACCGGAAGTTTTTCACCCTTCTTAAAACCATGAAAGAGCCCGCCGTTCTCAAGCACTTCGATCTCGGCCGAGCCGTACTGGCGAGTCACGCCACTATCGAGCTTCCCGCGTTTCAGGTGAGATAGGAGTTGCATGCCGTAACAGATTCCCAATATGGGAATCTCGATTCCCAACACGTCGTGAACGACCTTAGGGCCAGTCCGAACACTAGACGGTCCACCCGAGAGAATAATCGCTTTGGGCTCTTTGGCCTTTAGCTTGGCTACCGAGATTGAGTAAGGCTCAATCTCGCAATACACGCCAAGAGCACGCACTTCGCGCGCGATAAGTTGAGTAAATTGAGAACCAAAATCTAAGATAATGACGGTAGGTTTATGCATTCGGTCGATAGTTCGGAGCCTCGCGAGTCACCATAACATCGTGCACGTGAGATTCTTTTAATCCCTGTTGAGAGATGCGAACAAACTGAGCAGCCTTTTGAAGTTCCGGAAGCGTTTTACACCCTAAGTAGCCCAAGCCTGCCCGCACGCCGCCGACCAATTGATAGAGCACATTGCCCAACTCACCTCGGTAGGGAACCATGCCTTCAATGCCTTCAGGAACCAGCGAATCCGAATCCACCCCGGCTTGGCCGTATCTGTCGCGGCTTCCCTCTTTCATCGCTTCGATCGACCCCATCCCTCGATAGGTCTTGTAGGTTCTTCCTTGATAAAAGACGATCTCACCAGGAGCTTCGTCGGTACCGGCAAAAAGGCTTCCGATCATACAAACATCGGCTCCGGCCGCAAGGGCCTTCACCGCGTCACCGGAGTACTTCACTCCACCATCGGCAATCAGAGGCCGTCCAAATTTTCTGGCTACCGGGGCACACAGACGGATAGCCGTAAATTGAGGAATACCGACTCCCGCCACCACCCGCGTCGTGCAAATGGAACCACATCCCATGCCCACTTTTACCGCATCGGCGCCCGCTTCATAAAGATGCTCGGCCCCCTCGGCGGTGGCTACATTGCCAGCGATAATTGGCAAATTCTTAAATTTCTGTTTTCCCCATTTCACGATGTCCAAAACGTTTTGCGAATCTCCATGCGCGGTGTCCACGACGATAAAATCAACACCCGCCGCATGCAAAGCTTCTAGACGCTCCCGGGATTCGGCCCCCGTTCCCACCGCGGCCCCTACCCGCAACCGGCCTTTAGAGTCGCGATTCGCCATGGGGTGCGAAATGGTCTTTTGGATATCCTTAATGGTAATAAGCCCTTTGAGAATTCGGGTTCCATCGATAATCGGAAGTTTTTCAATGCGATGCCGATGCATTAGTCGGACCGCCTCGTCCATCGCGACATTCTCTTTGGCGGTGATGAGCTTTTCAAAAGCGGTCATCACTTCACTGATAGGACGATTGAGATTTTCCTCAAACCTCAAGTCCCGATTGGTCACGATGCCGACCAGTCTGCCCTCTTCAATAATGGGTAGACCCGAGATGCTAAATTTCTTCATCTGCTGAAGGGCTTCATTGACCGTTTGCCTAAGGGTCAGCGTCACCGGATCTAGAATCATTCCGCTTTCGCTCTTTTTCACCTTCTCAACCTCGAAAACCTGCTTTTCGATGGAAAGGTTTCGATGAATCACTCCAGCCCCACCCGCGCGTGCCATGGTAACTGCCGTACGGCTCTCGGTAACTTTATCCATCGCCGATGAAATGAAGGGAACTCTAAGTGAAATGGACTCGGTCAAACGAGTCGAGACATCAACTTCCGGAGGTGTGACTTTAGAAAAACGCGGTAGCAAAAGCACATCATCGAAGGTCAAACCTTCTAACAGCCCATCGGTCCCCACCCCAGATAAAGGAGGAAAAGGGTTCGATTGGCCGCCGTTTCTAGATTCGTCCATAGTTCTCATTAAATAAAAAAAGGTTGTGGATTTATACGCAGTTTTCCGATTCGCGTCAAGGGATGCACTATCACACTAAAATAACAGTGCTTCCTCGGCAAAACCTCTCTGGGGTATACTAATCACAGATTCTCACGGCTTCGCAGTTTGGAAGGCGTTTCTTTGAGTCTCCTCAACATTTGCAGAACCAAAAAGGTGAGCCGCATGACGGTAAAGGGATTTCACTTTATCAACGGTCGCTACATTGCTGGCGTCGAGCCCGTGGACGTATCGGTCGTCATTCCCTGCTACAACGAAGCCGATGGCATTGAACCACTGCTTAGGGAGTGGAATGAGACATTGACGGCTGAAATTTCGAGCTTTGAGATCGTTGTCATCAACGACGGATCTACGGATGGAACGGGACGGATTCTTGACCGACTCCGCAAGGAGATGCCCCATCTTCGGGTTACCCACCAATTGAACGCCGGAACAAGCGCCGCCGTACGACGTGGCTATGAAATGGCTAAAGGGCACTATCTGCTTCAAGTTGACGCGACCGGTCGTTTTGAGCCTAGTGATTTTCTCCGGATGTGGGAAGTACGGCATTATTCTCTCGTACTAGCCAATCGCACCCACCGCTTAGACAGCCTTACCCAACGTCTGACTTCTCTGGCCTTTCGAAAGTGGACTCAAATTTTGTTCGGCACCCCCTTCCATGACCCGAACGTATCATTTCGGCTCTTCCGACGTGATGTCGCCAGTCGCTACTATTCGCTCCTACCGGTCGCCACGGAGTCCCTCAACTTGGGGTTGGGAGTGCTGATCTATTACCACTTCCCCGAAGCCACCACGGAAATCAACGTTCCCTTCCGTCGAAGGACGCACGGACATAGCCACACCGGATTTCTCGATCGCCTGACCCGGGGCATCACTTTAGCGGTGGAACTGCTACGCCTTCGTCTGGCCGTCCTAGCCAAACTACCCAATACCAAGACCCTAGTTCCCAGCCCAATCCAAAGCTAGAGCCAATCCAACGACACCCATAATTGCTTCACAATCGGCCGATATTATCCGGGAGAACCCTAGAGGAGAATCATGCCCGGAAAGAAGTCTGCCGCCCCCAAAAAGAAGTTTTGCGTCGAAAACGAGTGCAAACAAGAAGCCGTATCTCACGGGTACTGCCGTCTGCACTACATCGGCCATTGGCGGCACATTAAGTTTGATCGCCATGTAAAAGCCGAACGCCGCCTCAACGCCTACGTCGACCGGCTTACCAAGAAGTACCCCAAAGACTTCATGGATAAGATCAAAGAAGGCCTGGAAGACGAAAGCAAGTTTCGCGAGACCGTCGAAGAGCTCGATCTCGAAGCGGATCGCTCGGAGACCGAGGAAGAATTTTTGGAAAAGTTTCTGCGAGACATTAAAATTACAGGTACTGACTGAAGAGGGGGCCTTAAGTGCCCCCCCTCCCATGACCGTGCGACGGAATGGAAGCTAAATCAGCTATCGCCTCGCCCCAACGAGGCTCTTACCGTCACCCCCAACCCCCCGGTCTTCCATGACGACAAGTGCCGTTTACTTCTCATTCCCTGCGTTAATAGATGCGGCATGTGTCGAACGTTGACAAAACGAAACTCCATTTTGCGTCAGATAGCGTTAATTTTTGTTAATGCAACGAGCTAGTGGTTTACCTTAATAAATACGTTCGATTATCGAAAAAATCGGAGGTCCAAAAATTCCGAAGATCCCACTCTGTCGGGTGTCTTCTGTTAACAACGCAAACCCTGGATTTCTGACAAAGCGCTTGCGAAATAGGCACCCGTGCCGCTATAACCTCTGGACTGTTTGAACACCGGCTTGATGCGCGTTGCTCTTTCTTTGACGACGGACCGCAGAGCTTTAACAGAGGTACAGATCATGCGAATGGGAATCCTAGCCATTAAAGTGGGAATGACTCAAATTTTTGACGAGACCGGGGCAGTCGTTCCGGTGACGGTTCTTGATGCTTCGGGTTGCTACATTACTCAGGTAAAGACGAAGCAAAAGGAAGGCTACAATGCCCTCCAAGTCGGGCTGGGAAAACGCAAACCCCAGAACGTAAAAAAGGTGGCCGCCGGCCACTTCAAGAAAGCCGGAGTAGCGGCTACGGCAAAGATCAAAGAGATGCGCCTCTCCCCTGACGACAACCTCAGCCACCTGACAGCAGGTACCGCGCTCAGCGTATCGATGTTTGCCAAAGGGGACCGCGTTGATGCGATCGCTCTTTCGCGAGGTTTAGGGTTTCAGGGTGTGATGAAGCGGCATGGGTATCACGGTGCGGATGCCTCCCACGGTGTTCATGAATATTTTCGACATGGCGGATCCAACGGAACCAACACCTTTCCCGGCCGAACCCTTAAGCTAAAAGGAATGCCAGGCCGCATGGGCGGTGACAAAGTCACAGTCCCCAATCTTCTTGTGGTCGACGTCAGAGAAAAAGAGAATCTCATCTTCGTTCGTGGCGCCGTTCCTGGCTTCAAGAGCAATCCCGTACTTCTAAGAATTGGCAAGAAGGCCAAGAATCAACCGACGGATCGTAAGTGGACTTCCGCTTAGTGGTATTGGGTCGCTAATCAGCCAACTGAAATAAGACAGCGGACAAGGTCTCAGCCGATCCAAAATCCTCAGGGGGCTTTGGAACGGTGATGGCTTTGCCCTTTCGTCCAAAACCTTCAAGCGCGTCACGGACCATCTTGCTCAGAAATTTAGAGTCCCAACGCGACAGATTTGAAGAGAAAAAGAGCGTTCCCCGCGGCTCGAGAAGTGAGGCCGCTCCTTCCAAGAGTTTTCGCCAGTCGCGGTGAACCGAGAAGGGCTTCCCTTTGGCAGTTCTAGAAAAACTGGGAGGGTCGAGAATAATTACATCAAAGCGATCCCGCCGCTTGTTCGCCCGCTGATAAAACTCGAATATGTCATCGGCGTAAAACTTGTGCCCTGTAATGTCCAGATCATTGAGGGCAAAATTGCGTTTCCCCCATTCCAGGGCCTTTTTCGAAACATCCACACTTGTCACTACGGCGGCTTGAGCCGCGCAGGCCACCGAAAAGGCACAGGTATAGGAAAACCCGTTGAGGACCTTCTCTCCGGCGCTCATTTGAGCCAATAGCTTGCGATTTTCACGCTGATCCAAGAAGAGCCCTGACGAAAGGCCCTCATAGGGACGGATGATAAATTTCAGTTCATTCTCGCAACAGGTGATTTCACTAGGAACCGCGGGTCCCGCGAGAGGTTCGAGCGGGACGCTTTCGCTCACTTTCGCTCGAAATCGCTCCGGTTCGAAAACCTTGGCGTAGACGCTAGTCGCCGCCTTACGGTGGATCAGCCACTCAGCGGCTCTCTTCCACACGGGATCGGCTAGCGCCCCCGCCTCATAAATTTGCAATACGGCGACGGAATCGAAGACTTCGATCACCAACTTTTCCAAACCGTCAGCTCTACCGCTAAAAAGACGATACGCCGTCGTGTTGTCGTCAGAGAGGCGCTTCTTGAGCGTCGCACGACGAGACAGAGCGGCCGCCAGTAACTTTTCTAAGGCTTCCCAGGTCATCGCCCTACCTTAGCAAACGGATAGCAGCTGTCGGGGAGCTCGATAGCCACTCGATCCCCGGGTCGGGTCGGATGGGCAAACTCTAAACGCTGGCAAACTAACGCCAGAGGAGTCCCTTCCGGGGCTATCGACCCGTACCGAAAGTCGCCGACCAGCGGGTGCCCTAAGTGAGAGAACTGCAGACGAATCTGATGTTTTCGTCCTGTTTTTAGCTCGATTTCCACAAAAGTATTCCCATCGAAGCGACCAAGGGTTCGAAACTCGAGTTCGGCGCGTTTCCCCACGCTCGGTTCCTTAGAAATGAAGGGTTTCACGCTGGAATCCCAATCTATGAAATGTGAAAGCTCGCCATCTTTTACCTGCAGATCCCCTTCTACCAACGCATGATAGATCTTTTTGACTTTACGCGTACGGAATTGTTCAGACAGACGACTGGCCGCTTTGGACGTCTTGGCCAGTAGTAGCACACCGCAAACGGGTCGATCCAGCCGATGCACCAAACCCAAGAACACCTGGCCCGGTTTTTTGTGCTTTTCCTTCAGCCAACTTTTCGTTACTTCTAGGGCCGACACATCTCCGGTCTTATCGCCCTGACTCAATAGACCCGCGGGCTTAAAGATGGCAATGAGATGGTTGTCTTCGTACAGGACTTTGAGATCGGAATGGTTCAAGCCAGAAAATCCTCTAAACCGCCAGACATTCGGCTCATGAAAGAGCTGTTGGAAAGCTGCGGAATCACACTCAATAGTGAACAATTAGACCAATTGTGGCGATACCATAATTTACTGAGGAGCCGAAATCAAGATCGCGACCTGACCAGAATTACTGGATTCGAACCGATGGTGATCAAGCATTACGTAGATTCCATGATCGTAGGAAAGTTCTACACCCTTCCCTCTCCGCTGTTGGACGTGGGCACGGGCGCGGGATTCCCGGGCATTCCTATCAAAATTCGTTACCCCCACATCAAATTGATTCTGGCCGAACCACGCCCTCGCCGAGTGCTCTTTCTACAGGAAGCCTGTCGTTTGCTTCAGTTCAAAAACACCGAAGTTTTCGATCATAAAGTAGTGAGCCAAAGCTTCACCAAACCCGTGGCAGGAGTCATCACCCGGGCGGTAGAGGAGATGGACAAAACACTGCTCCGGACTTCGGGCTGTCTGCCCGTCGGCGGAAAGGCTATCTTTCTTAAGGGACCCAACGTTGATCCGGAAATCGGATACGTAGAGAAACGTTTCGGCGGTGAATTTAAGCTTCTCTTGGACAAGGCCTACCGATTGGGCAACACCGAAAATGATCGTAGGCTCTTGGTGTGGGAGCGGGTATCGGAGCCAAAAGAGGATAGACTTCGTACAGAGTCAATTTGAGTATTGAACTTTAGACTTTGAATTTTTCATTTTAGATTCGTTGGGTCAACGAATTCGAATAGCGCCTTGTCCCCGTTCCAAGTCTCATTTAATCCAAAATGGATAACGAGCCCTTTCTAGTTCAAGGAATTCTCCAACGAATCCACCAATGCCCGCAACTCGGCATCCGACGGCGCATATTCCAAGGCCTTACGAAACTCCCCTAAAGCCCTGAGCGGCATCTCTTTGGCCATATATACTCGACCTAGATTAATGTGGGGGAATTGGCGGGGCTCATATCGAGTCGCGCCGATCGCTTTCTCAAACCAGGGAATAGATTCGTCCTCTTTCCCTAAGGCGACCAAATAGGAACCGATGTCATTGTAGGGATTTCCAAAGTCGGGATCGAGTTTGATTGCCTTTTGGCAAAGCTTGATCGCTTTCTTGGTCTCTCCGCGGTGATGCTCCATCCAGCCCCAATAGGTAAAGGCGTCCGCGGTGGGCAAGCACTCCGCCGACTGCTGGAACTTAGTGCGAGCGACCTCCAGATCGCCTTGGGCGATAGCATCCAGCCCTACTTCCAACAACTTTCGCGCTCGGTACCGGGAAAATTCATCCATGGCGGCATTTTCCCTGCTCCGCTTCCATTCTGCAAGCGTTTCGACCTATACTTCATGATAGATAAAAATGGATGAGGGAAACATGGGGAAAGAGCCTGACATTAAAAGCTATTCCGAATTTTGGCCGTTCTATCTCAGCCAGCACTCCCAAGCCCGGACTCGACATTGGCACGTGGTAGGAATGTTGGTCGCGTTATCCGCGGCGGCCTTTTTTGCTTCTACCGGGAGGTCGCGGTGGCTGCTAAGCTGTCCTTTTATCGGATATGCCTTTGCATGGTACTCCCATTTTTTTGTTGAGAAGAATCGTCCTGCAACGTGGCGTTACCCTGTCTGGTCGTTCCTCTCGGAGTTTCGCATGGTCGCCATGGTCCTTCTAGGTCGACTCTGATTTAGGGTATAATTAGTTTCTGTCGCGTTTCGCGCAGAAACTATCCCGAGTCCCTGAGCCGAGGGATCTCGTCATGTTTAGCAGAGCCGTTTTGAGGCTAGGGCTCTGCTAAAGATAAACCAGAGGACGATATGCAGAAAATACTTTCGCTTCAAGAGCGCCTGAACAATTTTACCGGCGACTATGTCTCCAACTATCCCAAGATGACCTTGTATCGACTTAGTCGACTCTTGCCCTATTTTTCCCTGGAGCCAGACGACATCATCGTAGATTACGCTTGCGGCTCTGGAATGCTCGCTGAGATCATTCACGGTCTCGTCCAAAAATACGTAGGAGTCGATTTCTCTTCTGAGTTTATCGCACTGGCCACGGAAAGAACGTCTAAGCTTGGCATCCGCAATGCACGATTTAAGACTAGCGATATTGTAGATTTCGCAAAGGCCAACGAAGGGGTCTTCGACAAGGCGTTTGCCATGGACTTTGCGGAAACCATTTATGACGATGAATTTAGAAAGATATTCAAAGCAGCACTGAGTTCACTCAAAAGCGGGGGAACTTTGTATATTCATGAACCCAACGGAGCCTTTTTCGTGGAGAGGTTGAGGGACTTCAAGTTACTTCCCAGAACAAAACAGGTGGTGGCGGTTAGAACAGCTAAACAACTTGAGCGGATGTTAAATGAGGTAGGATTTTGCAATATTCAAATCCGGATGCTTGCTCACTACGAAATGCCGTTCTCTTTCTTACATCCGCTATCCAAGCTTCCGGGACTCGGCAAACTTTTCGAGGCCCGCACTTTTATTCGGGCCGATCGTCCGTAATGGGTTCTGACTCCGCACTCTCTGGACAAGAAATGGAGCCACGAAAACCATTTCGGCGAAAATCCCAAAAAGTCTCACGGCCAGCGCCATCCAGATTGCTTGTGCAGGGAGGTAACGTACTTTTAGTAAAGCGATAAATATTCCATCTCGCACTCCTAGTCCCGCGGGAACTACAACCGCCGCCGCCCCGCCGAGAAACGCCAGAAAGTGGGAGGATAGAACGAACGGCAGATCGTTCCAAGAGGGTGAGACTCCGATCAGTGATAGTGAAAGAAGACCACTAATCGAAAAGAACCCCCAGGAAAAAAAAACATTAGCCGCTAAGAGAGTAGCAAACATGGAAACACCCATCCTCTGACTCTCATCGATCGCAGCAAAACGACTACTAAATTTCCTCAGGATGCGCCCTCCCCACCTCTGGTAGACCCCTAAACCGGCAACGAGCAAAATCGTGCCCCCAAATATGAAAATTAATGGACGATGAACAATCAATCCGACTCCGGGAAGAGCCGCAATGAAGCCGGCGATAAGAGTCACTAAAGTTAGCTGCATTAACGAGTAGGTCGCATTGACGCGGTCAGCAGGATTCACGGTAAACTGATGCATTCCGACGAATTGGAATAACTTGCCGGCGGGCAAGTATCGGCTGAGAAGGGCCGCCGAAAATGACCGATATCCCTCGACTAAGGACAGTGTCGTAGCCCCTCGTCTTACTATCCACAGCCAACTCAAAAATTGAGAGACGAGATTTGCCGTAAGTAGAACGACAATAATACCGAACACTCCAGGCCTCGCTCGAATCGCGCCCCAGTCCAATTGACCTGACATCACATAAGCCAACCTTACTAGATAGGCCACTCCACCGATGACTAGCCAAGTCTTAAGGAAATGCTTCCAAAAGGGAGATACCGTTTTCATTGGTTGGAGTATTCCTTTTCTTGCTGGCAAAGGTTCGGAGACACCGAAGAGCGTCTCCAAATCCTCAAAAGCATACTACAGAATTTTCATTCGAGTTGCAGCCACCGTTCTCGGCGATGCTTGGGAAGATTGCTCAATTCCCATCCGACCGAAATAGTTATTTATAACAACATCCCATTCATAGCGCCCCATGACGTAGGCACGTGCCCATTTCCGCCATTGCCTGTCTCGAGAGGAATCCATCGAAAGTATCAAAATAAGCTGTCTTGCCAGATCTAAACTATCCCCGGGGCTGAAATAGTCAGCGCCTCTGCCAATTTCAATGGCGCCGATATTTCCGCCGACAGAGCTAACCAAGGCGATGGAGCCACAGGACATCGCCTCTAACGCCGAAGTGGCCGAACCCTCCGTATCTCCATTGGCGTCAACGCAGGACGGCAACACATATACCGTAGCTGCTCTGAGTAATGAAACCATCTCCCTTTCCGGAATAAAACCGGGCAGCCTAACCGACGCTTGAATACCCCAAATACCACGGAGCCGGTCGAGTTCACCAAATAGAGGCCCATCGCCCCCCAAAAGACAAACGACATCTGGAAATCGCCTGGACACTTCCCGCATCGCTTCCAGCAAATACTTGTGACCTTTGCGAGTCACCATGCGGCCAGTGAAAAAGACGACTCTTTTCCCGCGAAGATCATACTTATCCAGCAACCTTCCGTCGGGTGACCCCGGCGAATAGTGTTCCGTATCGATTCCGTCGGGAATGCATAGAATATCTGATCGGCCTGAAAGTTTTTTTACGGCGTCGACCGTCGCCGGGCTAATGCCCGCGACGATGTCAGCATTTTTCACCGCACGCCGAATAAAGCGGCGAGCAAAGCGCATCTTTCCCTGAAGGATGGGAAATAATTCCGCACCGTAGGCCGTAATGATGAGTGGACGTCCGGATATTGACTTGAGCAGCCACCCGATGAAGCCGGTCGGAAATACCCAATGGGCATTGATAAAACCAAGTTTCTCCGTTCGAACCAGATGCCACGCCGTCACCAACATAGCGAGAAAATAAAAGGGAACTTGGATCTGATTTTTGAATTTTCTAATATTTTCTGGAATCCCCGAGCCGGCCGTCAAAGTTTCAAACCCCGGAACAAAGTAGTGAAATCGTCTTATCTCCACGCCGTCTAACGTGCTTTGTACAGGTTCACCCTCTACATGGTTGGTAACGACGAAAACACGAAACCCCCGCCTAACCAACCCTCTTGCCATGTCGTGGACGAATTTTCCACGCACTAATCGTCCTTCAGAAATAGACACATCGAAATCGGAGAGCCTAGGGTAGGAAGTGGTCAGCAGGCAGATACCGGGTGAGGACATTTCTTACTCGCCTTTACAGTGGTAGCGGACTCGCTCGCAAACGCGGGAGATATCACTACTGCTAAGCGCTCCGTGCGTGGGAAGGCTAATGCCACGGATCCCCACTGAGGCTGCGACCGGATATCGGTCGGCGTTTTCCGCATAGGGAGGCATCATGAACATCGGATAAAAGATGGGCCGCGTCTCAATGCCGTCTTGATCGAGTTTTAGAATCAACGCATCCCGATTCACTCGAGATTTGTCGGAGATCAAAACGGTGAACATCCAATAGCAGTGAGTGGCGTAAGGTTTTTCCACGGGTAAAGTGATGATCTCGTCCAGGCCCTTTAGTCCCTCTCGATAAGCCTTTACGACCTCCTGACGCCGATTCAGGTGCCAATCGATCCCCTCCAACTGTCCACACCCGATGGCGGCCTGTAAATTCGTCATGCGATAATTGTAGCCGATCATTTCAAACCAATAGCGCTTTTTGGGGGACATACCTTGATTGCGAAATAGCCGCATGCTTTGGTCTATTTCCGTACGATTAGTGGTGATCATCCCGCCTTCGCCGGTGGTAATAATCTTATTCCCAAAAAAGCTAAAGGTGCCTGCGTCTCCCAAGGCACCCACGGGTTTTCCTCTATATTTCGAACCGTGCGCCTGGGCGGCATCCTCGATCACAAATAGACCGCGCCTCTTGGCAAGCTCCATCACAGGATCCATATCAACGGGGGCCCCGTAGAGATGAACTACGATAATGCCCTTTGTCCGATCGGAAATGCGCTCTTCAATCATTCTGGGATCGATGTTCCAAGTGTCTGCTTCACAATCGACAAAAACGGGAGTCGCCCCGCAATAGCGCACCACATTCGCCGTTGCGATATAGGTTAGCGAAGGAACGATCACTTCATCGCCCGCCGTGACTCCCTTGGCCAACAGAGCTAGATGGAGGGCCACCGTCCCGTTAAAGCAGGCGATGGCGTGATTTGCTTGGACGTGTACTGCAAATTGTTTCTCAAATTTTTCGATGTATTCTCCGGCGGATGAAATCCAGCCAGTATCCAGACAATGATCGACATACTCCTTCTCGCGTCCATTAAAAACTGGTTGAGCAACCGACACACGATCGCTCGACACGTCTACGAGGTTGAGGGCAGCGTTCGATGAACGTTTCATGTCACGTCTCTCTTAGAGGATTGGAATTTGGAATGGGGGGAAAAGTAGGACTACTCTTAAAAGTATAAGGCCCAGCGGCAGTTTTATCAAGGAAGTGGACCGATAAGACTCGATGAGTCAATCTGGGAATTAACGCTTACCAAAACTCTCGATAACTGACTAAGAATCTCGATGTCGCATACCGCTAAACGTAGGCCAAAATATTTTCGAATAAAAACGCACCATACCTTTGCGACACTAGGCGCAACCATTAAGATGAAAGGGAGTTAGGAAGGGAGTCTTCGCCTATGAAATCAATTTTAGTAGGACTTTTAATCACCCTAGGAACTTTCACCATGAAGGCAAGAGCCTCTTTCTCTGGAAGTTGGCATGGACAGGGCACCGCCTCTGGATCTCATGGCTTTTCCGCTCAGTGCTCTCTTGTGTCCTCCCGCATCACGCAGACCGCCAAAGAATTGGTTTTGTCGTCCGGTGGCTGGCAATGCGGCGACCTAAAGACCCAACGAACCCCGGCCAGAATTGAAATCCGAGGTGGGAGTCTTTGGTTGCATGGAAAGGCGGTAGGAAAGATCGATAGCAAGAAAATAAGCGCCGAAATTCCTAACGGCAACCTTCGCGCGTCCTACGCCGCTGAGTTAGTCGACGATAACACCATGACCTACGAGGAACGAGTGACTGATGGAGAGCATCTGCTCGTATTAAAAGGGAAGCTCAAAAAAAACTAGCCCTTGACCCGTTAGAATACTTTGGCAAAACGAAGCGGCTTTCCGTTCTCTCTAGCCCACTCCTCAATTCTAAGTAGCTCGTTATACTTAGCGAGCCGTTCCGATCGGGAAGCGGAGCCCGTCTTGATCTGCCCACATCCCGAACCAACCGCTAAATGAGCGATGGTAACGTCTTCCGTTTCCCCGGAGCGATGGGAGGTGACCGCGCGATACTTATTTTCGCGACAAAGAGCCATCGTCTCAAAAGTCTCTTTCAAAGTTCCCACCTGATTCACTTTGATAAGCACCGCATTAGCGATCTTCTCTTGAATACCTCGCCGCACTCGAGCTACTTGAGTCACAAATAGATCATCGCCTACCAATTGACACTGGCCTCCCAATTTGTCAGTGAGCACCTTCCATCCTGCCCAATCGTCTTCGTCGAGCCCATCCTCGATACTAACAATCGGAAACTTATCGCAAAGACCTTGGTAAAAATCGATAAGCCCGTTGCTATCGATAGAATCCTCACCTCGATGGCGCAGAGAGTATCGCTTCGCATCGGCCAGATAAAACGAGCTAGAGGCCACATCCAACGCCACCGCGACCTGAGTTTTCAGCTGATAGCCCGCGATTCTAACGGCTTCGCAAATCAGTTCGAGCGCCTGTTCATTTGATTCTAGTGCAGGTGCAAACCCGCCTTCATCTCCTACCGCCGTAGAAAAATGCTTTTCATGCAGCATCTCTTTCAAGTGGTGGAAGATTTCACACCCTGCCCTTAACGCTTCCGAAAAAGCGGAAAAGCCGTGAGGAACTATCATGAACTCTTGGATCTCTAAACCATTGTTGGCGTGCACCCCGCCGTTTAAGATATTCATCAGGGGAATGGGCAGCTGCATCTCCGCGGCCGGAACACCCATCATCTCGTTCAGAACCAGATAGAGCGGTCGCTTCTGTGAAATCGCTACCGCGTTCACGTAGGCCAAAGAAACTCCCAGAATGGCATTTGCGCCCAATTTTGATTTCTGGGACGTACCATCGGCCTCGAGCATCAGAGTGTCGAGCTCCTGAACATTGCGAAACGATTTACCTTTGACTAAGTTGGCGAGCGTCTCGTTGACATTACGCACCGCCTTTAACGTTCCTTTGCCTAGGTAACGATTGGGATCACCATCACGCAGCTCTAAGGCCTCATGCTGGCCCTTAGAAGCTCCAGAGGGGACCAAAGCCCGCCCCATAGCCCCATCGGAAAGCGTAATTTGAACTTCAACGGTGGGATTGCCTCGCGAGTCCAGTATCTCTCTGCCCCGCACCTGGGAAATAGTTAGTGACGTCATGAGGGGCATCCTAAAGGATGCCCCTCCCATGCGTCGAGATTTTTTCTTATCTAATCTTAATGCTTCTCTTCGCGGAATTCGGCTTCGATGGGTTCGTCTTCTTTCTTCTCACCCTCGCCATCTGCTGGGGAGGCCCCTCCGGGTCCACCCGCACCACCACCCTGAGCTCCCGCTTGCGCGGTAGATTTATACATCTCTTCCGCCATCTTATGCGAAAGACTAGTCAACTGGTCGTGAATCCGCTTCATGTCATCGAAGCTCTCTTTTTGAACGACCTCTTTGGCCTCTTTCACCAAAGTTTCCACTTCCGTCTTCATTTCGGCGGGGACCTTGTCGCCGTTCTCCTTCAAGAGTTTCTCAGTGCTATAGACAAGGTTGTCCAAATTGTTCTTTACGGTGACACGCTCACGCTTTTTCTTGTCTTCATCCGCGTTCGTCTCGGCCTCTTTCACCATTTTCTTAATGTCATCTTCACTTAAGCCGCTACTAGCGGTGATCTTAATCGACTGCTCCTTGCCCGTCGCAAGATCCTTAGCCGCCACATGAACGATACCGTTGGCATCAATATCAAAAGTAACTTCGACTTGAGGAACTCCCCGTGGTGACGGAGGCAACCCCGTCAATTGGAATCTGGCCAGGGTACGGTTGTCATAGGCCATTTCACGTTCCCCTTGCAGCACGTGAATCTCAACGGTTGTTTGACTATCTTCCGCCGTAGAAAAAATCTGAGACTTCTTCGTCGGAATGGTCGTATTGCGCTCAATCAACTTGGTATAAACGTGACCCAACGTTTCAATACCCAAAGACAGCGGGCTAACATCCAAGAGTAGGAGGTCCTTGACCTGGCCTGAAAGGACCCCACCTTGAATGGCCGCCCCCACCGCAACGACTTCGTCAGGGTTGACGCTTCGATTGGGCTCCTTGCCAAAAAACTTCTTCACTGTCTCCGCAATTTTTGGGACTCGGGTCGAACCACCCACCAGCACCACTTCATCAACTTCAGAAGCCGTCATGCCTGCATCCTTCAAGGCTTGGCGACACGGCTCGATCGATTTCTCGACAAGATCATCGATCAGTTGCTCAAATTTACTCCGGCTCAGTTTGATCTGAAGATGCTTAGGACCACTGGCGTCAGCTGTAATAAAGGGCAGATTGATCTCTGTTTCCAAAGAAGAAGACAGTTCAATCTTGGCTTTCTCACCAGCCTCTTTAAGGCGCTGCAATGCCATCTTGTCTTTGGAAAGGTCGATACCCTGGTCTTTTTTGAATTCAGTGATTAGCCATTCGATGATTCGTTGATCAAAATCGTCACCACCGAGATGGGTATTACCATTCGTGGACTTCACTTCGACAACGTTATCTCCTACATCCAAGATGGAGACGTCGAACGTGCCTCCTCCGAAGTCGTACACCGCAATCTTCTGCTCTTTTTTCTTGTCCAGACCATAGGCCAATGCCGCCGCCGTGGGCTCGTTTATGATTCGCTTTACATCGAGTCCGGCGATCTTGCCAGCGTCCTTGGTCGCTTGACGTTGAGAATCATTGAAATAGGCGGGGACCGTGATAACCGCTTCTTTAACTTCCTGCCCCAAATAGTCTTCCGCACACTTCTTTAATTTCTGGAGAATGAGGGCGGAAACCTCGGGTGGACTATACAACTTGCCGCGTATCTCAATGGAGGCATCGCCGTTAGGAGTCCGAGCTACTTTATAGGGAACCATTTTGGTCTCCCCTTGGACTTCATCTAACTTTCGCCCCATAAAACGCTTCACGGAATAGATCGTATTTTCCGGATTCGTAATCGCCTGCCGCTTGGCAACCTGGCCCACCAGTTTTTCCCCATCTTTGGTAAAAGCAACCACCGAGGGAGTCGTTCGACCGCCCTCCTCATTAGCGATAACTTTAACTTCCGAACCTTCCATTACCGCAACGCAAGAGTTCGTCGTTCCTAAATCAATTCCAATAATTTTAGCCATAAAGCCTCCGGTTCTAAATCCTCTATTGCCTTTAAAAAAAATGAGTAGCGGTCGCTATCCTACTCCATTACCGACTACTTTTTTAACTCGAAACTAATATGGGATCGCTTTTTCTTAAGTCAACAGAAGAGGATGTCTTGACTCTGCAAAGGGTATGAACAAACTACATTTTGTTGTGCCGAAGAGATCACGGCGCGACTATTATTAACGGGAAAAGAGGTCGATTTACCACCATGCCGATATACGAATATCAGTGTTCCCAATGTGAAAAAATTACCGAGGCTATTCAAAAGATGTCAGACCCTCCTTTGCAGACCTGTGCCCATTGCGGAGGGCCTGTCAGTAAATTGGTCTCACGGACCAGTTTTCAACTCAAAGGAACAGGCTGGTACGCCACGGACTACAAAAAAAGCACAACATCTTCAGTAGATAGCAAACCGGCCGCCGCTCCCGAAGCGGCTCCCGCCGCCGTCGCGTCCGTCCCAGACAAGCCAAAAGGGGACGGCAAATCTTGACTTTCTTAGGTCAATGACCAATATACTGGCGGCCTTATTTTAAGGTTTAAAAAGTCGGTGGCCAAAGGCATTTATCCTAAGTGAAAGAGGAGAGTTCAATGAACATTAGACCATTACACGATCGTTTGATTGTGAAGCGTCTGCAAGAAGAAGAGAAAACGAAGGGCGGGATTATCATCCCCGATAACGCCAAAGAAAAACCGCAAGAAGGCGAAGTCATCGCCGTAGGCAGCGGTAAGGTTTTAGAAGATGGCAAGCGAGCGGCCTTAGAAATCAAAAAGGGCGATCGGATCTTGTTTGGCAAGTATTCTGGTTCCGAAATCAAAGTTGATGGCACCGAATATTTAATGATGCGCGAAGAGGATGTCCTCGGAGTGATCGAGAAATAAATTTTCCTGAAGGAGGAATTTAATTATGTCAGCTAAGGAACTTCGTTTTAGAGAAGATGCGCGGTCAGCCATCCTCAAGGGTGTGAACGTGCTAGCAGAAGCGGTCAAGGTAACTCTTGGGCCGAGGGGTCGTAATGTTGTCATCGAGAAGTCATTCGGATCTCCGTTGATCACCAAGGACGGCGTAACCGTCGCCAAAGAGGTCGAACTTGAGAATAAGTTCGAAAATATGGGCGCGCAGATGGTGAAGGAAGTTGCCAGTAAGACTAGCGATGACGCTGGTGATGGCACCACCACCGCGACCGTTTTGGCCCAAGCGATCTTTCGCGAAGGAGCCAAAATTGTGACCTCGGGGCAAAACCCGATGGAACTCAAACGCGGAATCGACCAAGCTGTTGTAGCGGTGGTTGAAGAGTTAAAAAAGCTCTCCAAGCCCGTAAAAGATCAAAAAGAGATTGCTCAGGTAGGCACCATCTCCGCTAACAACGATCCCACGATCGGGAAATTAATTTCCGAAGCGATGGCGAAAGTTGGCAAGGAAGGCGTCATTACCGTAGAAGAGTCGAAGACTGCTGAGACCACGCTAGAAGTGGTGGAAGGCATGCAATTCGACCGCGGTTACCTCTCTCCTTATTTCGTAACGAATCCAGAGTCGATGGAATGCCAACTCGAAAACCCGTATATCCTCCTCAATGACAAAAAGATATCCGGCATGAAAGACCTCTTACCCATTCTTGAAAAAGTGGTTCAAGCGGGTCGCCCGTTGGTCATCATCGCGGAAGACGTGGAAGGTGAAGCCCTGGCCACTCTCGTGGTCAACAAACTTCGTGGCACCATCCAAGTCGTAGCCATTAAAGCGCCGGGATTCGGCGACCGTCGAAAAGACATGTTGAAAGACATCGCTGTTTTGACGGGCGGCGAAGTGATCGCTGAAGAACTTGGCACTAAGTTAGACAGTGCACGTCTTGATTCTCTTGGCCAGGCCAAGAAAATCACCATCGACAAGGATAACACAACCATTGTTGATGGATTGGGCGACAAGAAGGAAATCGATGCGAGAGTGAAGCAGATTCGCGCTCAAATCGAAGAGACCTCTTCCGATTACGACAAAGAGAAGCTCCAAGAGCGTCTTGCTAAATTAGTCGGTGGAGTCGCCGTCATCAACGTCGGCGCCGCTACTGAAGTCGAAATGAAAGAGAAAAAGGCCCGTGTGGAAGATGCTCTGCATGCCACTCGCGCTGCAGTCGAGGAAGGAATTCTTCCTGGCGGCGGAACCGCGTACATCCGTGCGGCAACCTCATTGGACAAGCTAAAACTGTCTGATGAACAACAGTTCGGCGTTAACATTGTTCGTCGTGCGCTCGAAGAGCCACTTCGTCAAATCGCTCAGAACGCCGGATACGAAGGCTCCATCGTCGTCGACAAAGTTCGTAACAACACGACCCCGACCTTCGGATTCAACGCGTTAGCGGAGAAATACGAAGATCTCGTGGCGGCTGGTGTGATCGATCCGACGAAAGTCGCCCGCTGTGCACTTCAAAATGCAGCGAGTATCGCTTCGTTGATGCTGACGACTGAGGCCATGATCTCCGAGAAGCCCAAAGAAGACGAGGGCGGCGGTGCCGGACATGGACACGGCGGCGGCATGGGCGGAATGCCCGGCATGGGGATGATGTAATAAGTCCCTGGCTTTAAGATTTTTAAAATGAAAAGCCCCGATGCTACTGGCATCGGGGCTTTTTTTTCCCAAACTCGTTCTCTTAATGTCTGGCCAAAGCGATGACGGAGAGTGTGAAGGCCGTCATCGACGAAATAAAACCTGTAATGAGAGTGATCGTACCGATATCTCGGCGCCAGTTGTAGGGAATGGTGAGAACATCACCGTCGGATAGCCGAGGGACGTCTCGCCCCTCGGCGATGATATCTTCTAAATCGATTTCGATAAGGTCTTTT
>Ga0206963_10042_pt1 | contig 45040 bp, 54 predicted proteins | sample Alteio_BWOrgHeat_28_FD_152958 | JGI IMG/M metagenome (GOLD analysis project Ga0206963, IMG submission 152958) | Enriched cells from forest soil in Barre Woods Harvard Forest LTER site, Petersham, Massachusetts, United States -... | ecosystem: Environmental > Terrestrial > Soil > Temperate forest >... | reverse complement strand
GCTGCTTTGATTGTAGCCCAGTATCCGTGCAGTGCCTGCAGGTTTGTAGAGCGTGTCCAATATCAAAACCAGTTCGCCTTTCCTGAATTGCATGATCGATTTTTGCAGGGTTCGTAATAATACTACAAAAATCATGCAGAGTTTATAAAGGCTGTTTTGTTTTCCCGTAACCAGATGTGAGACTTTAAAATCATTAAATCAATGAGATAAAGTATCATTTTCATGTTATGGAATTTAAGCATTAAAGTTACCAGGCCATCATCTTTTCTGAAAGGCAATAATGTCCGGCACAGCGTGTGTTAATGTTTATTAAAGGATACTGCCATGGAAAATATAATAATGGCTCGTTTCGTCAGAATTGAAAACTAAACTGAGATAAGGCCCGGGCTAAACATTTGATAAAGGCAGGGTATAAATTAATATAAATGGAACTTGCGGTCGCAGGTAAAGGAGTTTAAAATAAATGGTTTTAAACTTTAGCATTTGAGTTAAAAGCAGGGAAATTTAAATGGGTTATATTGCACGCGGTATGAAAAATAAAAAAGAGGTTTATGTCACGCTCCTCGCAACGGTTGCGGTAACGGCCGCAATTGTATTACTGGGACGAAAAAAAAAGTTGCAAAAGCGTAAGCTTGCGGTCATATCAGATGCCGGTTATGAAACTGCCCATGATATGCATTTCCCCCTAAAAATAAACAGGCTGAGAAAACGGAGGCGGTTATAAGTACCAAAATATATCTGTACCTATTATGAGAACAATTCAGTAATTAAAAACAAACGAAACCGTTCCATCCCCAATTCCCGGAGAAAATAAAATACTGCAAGGTCGTCCACCGCATGAACCGCCCAGGGGATTTTGAAGCAGATCATTTCCTGCTTTTAAGTTGATGAAACATTTAATCCTGCAATACTACCGGCAATTGTTTAACTATCATAAATTTATTACCTGGTTTTTCCCTGTAACCATAATCATAGCAAAAATGATATTCATCCCCTGACATATTCTTAAACAGGTGTGTAAAATATTTTGGGTTAAAACCTTTCAGCAGCAATTGTTTTTCACTGACACTTTTTGTTTTCAAATCACCAAGCAATGATTTTAAAATACGCCTGTTCTTTTTTAAGGCAAGATCTATCGTTTTTATCTCATCATGTTCTTCCTTTTTCTGTTCATTAAAATATGCGGTGCGGCAATCATCATTACAATAACGTTTATCGCTCCGGCCTTTCAGCAATTTCTCACAGTATAGACAATATTTTTTTTCAGATTGCATATTTCTAAAATTATGAAATTCTGTTAAACAGCTATCCGTTTTTACACACTTCTATACACTTCTATTTAGATATAAGGCCATAAAAAACAACTACGCCTTTTGTGTGATCACATCTTTGTTCCGAATTGCGGATCAAACCATTTTAGTCAACAAAAAAAGAAAGGTCATGAAACAAAACAATGTACAGCTTATCGGTTATGTCGGTACCGATCCCGACATTAAAATTTGCAGCAATGGTATCAAAATGGCATGCCTGCGCGTGGCAACTCATTACCCTTTGAAAAAAGAAGGCGGCAAAAAATTATATGCAACCACCTGGCATAATATAGTGGCCTGGAACCAGCATGCTGAATATGCTGAACGCTCATTTGTAAAAGGCAGCCATATTTTAGTTGACGGGAGTATTGTCTATAATACATGGCCCGATAAAACCGGGCATACCCGCTACACCACTGAAATAAAAGCATCTGCATTAATAAACCTTGACCGCTAAATTTTATTTTATGCTCGCAAAAATATACGGCTGTGCTATCTCTGGCATCGACGCATTCCGGGTAACTGTTGAGGTTAGTGTTACTAACGGTATTGGTTACACCATAACAGGTCTGCCCGATGACGGCATTAAAGAGAGCCTGTCCAGGATCGCCATTGCAATTACGAGTAACGGTTATTATATGCCGCGTACAAAACTGGTGATAAATCTTGCGCCGGCAGATGTCAGGAAATCTGGGACCGCTTTTGATTTACCAATCGCACTTGGGATATTGCTTGCAACCGATCAGGTAAATGACCTGGATAAATTACAGGATTATCTGATAGCTGGTGAAATAGGGCTTGACGGAAAAATATATCCGGTACGTGGTGCGCTATGTATGGCAGGTGTTGCATACAGGGAAAAACTCAAAGGGATCTTGCTTCCTTCAGCAAATGCAAAAGAAGCGGCCCTTGATGAAAACGTGCATGTTTTTCCAATAGGGGAGCTGAAAGACATCATTGGTTTCATAAGCAATGACTTTGAGATTAAACCCGTAATCCCTGTAAAAATTTTAAAATGCAATGTTTACGATGGGCCTGATTTTAAAGATGTAAAAGGACAGCAGCACATTAAACGGGCATTGGAAATTGCAGTGGCGGGCGGCCATAATACTATACTGATAGGGCCGCCGGGAAGCGGCAAGACCATGCTTGCCAAAAGGCTCACTTCCATAATACCGCCTATGAGTATTGCAGAAGCCCTGGAGACTACAAAGATTTACAGTATTATTAAAAGCAGTGAACCATTCACTGGATTAATCACTGAAAGGCCATTCCGAAACCCGCACCATACTTCAAGTGATATTGCATTAACAGGGGGCGGGAGCTTTTGTATCCCCGGAGAAATATCAAAGGCGCATAACGGGATTTTATTTTTAGACGAGTTGCCGGAATTTAAAAGATCCGCTATTGAGGTTTTACGGGAGCCGCTTGAAGAAAGAAAAATACGAATCGCAAGGGCACAGATGTCCGTTGAATACCCCGCTTCTTTTATGCTGGTGGCTTCCATGAACCCATGTCTTTGCGGTAATTTTAATCACCCCCAAAAACAATGCACCTGCTCGAAAAGGGCCATTTACTGGTACAGGCGCAAAATATCCGGGCCCCTGCTGGAGCGCATCGATCTCCATGTGGAGGTGGATGCAGTCCCGTTCTCCGAAATGATGGAGCAGGAAAATGGTGAACCTTCATCTGTTATCAGGCAGCGCGTAATCAAAGCGAGGAATATACAATCTGAGCGGTTTATAAAAATGAAGGAAGTTCATTGCAACGCCCAGATGCCCGATAAGTATATTGATGATTTTTGCAAACCGGATGCACCCGCACGGCATTTTTTATTTACTAAAATTGAGGCCCTGCAATTATCGGCAAGATCGTATTCCAGGATTTTAAAAATCAGCAGGACGATCGCTGATCTCGATGGCAGTACATGCATTGAATTAAACCATATCGCTGAAGCGATCCATTTCAGGAGCCTTGATAAGCCACTGGTCATCCCATACAATAAGAAAGCAGGGTTAAAGGCAAATGGAAATTTTTCAATCCATAAAAAAGAGGTGATCTGAAAAAAGATCCGGCGGCCCGCAGCGGGTTATTTTAAATCCGCCTCCGGCAAAATAACCCGCTGCCCGCCGCCTTGATAAGAGAACTGCGGGTATTCAGGTTGGTTCGTGCCTCACCAACCCCATTACCCAGACGTTATAAAAAAATAGACAACAAACATTTTAAAATTAAAAACCAAAATGAAATCAGGAACAAATTATTTGCAAGGATCATGCTGATAAAAATAAAACACGATCATGAAATAAAATGATTCAAAAAATCTCAAAGCATTTCACAAGGATTTCGAAACGCTTGCTGGTTTATCAAATATTTTAAAATTAAAAAGCAAAATGAAAATAGGAAACAAATTATCTATGGGAATACCAGTGATAAAATAAAACACGATGAAAAAATGCAATTAAAAAGAACGGAATTTATTAATAAAAGATTCTTCAAAAAAAATCGAAAATATTTTACAGCTATTTTGAAAAGCCTGCAGGCAAATCAAATATTAATAACGTGTGAAGGGGCAGACAAAATTTTATTTGCAGCGAATGTTTCATGGCCATGCTTTGAATAATTTATTTTTTGTTACCGGCATTTCTTCCCTGGTTAAGCTTGCGTGGCGACGCTCCGTTCAAATTTTGTACTGCGGTGGGGCAGTGAAAAAGATCTGCAAATATATAACCGGGCAGGGCAATATTTGGCAAAAGCAAATGGAGAAAAGCGAAAGCAAAGGTAGTGCCCGCGCCGGCGCACAGCCCTGCCAAAAGACTACGGCATAAACACAAAACCGCGCCACATATCCATCATTTATTCCGTTTCCTTTTGGCTTTTTCCTGCGGCCACTTTTTGGTGAGCTTTCTTTTTTTCCATTTTTTCTTTTACAAAACATTTTTTTTTTCATCATTAAAACTTAAAATTTATGTTACTCATCGGAAGGATTACAAAGGATGCGGTTGTTTCCCAACTGAAAGACGAAAGGTCAGTGGTTAATTTCTCCATTGCCATCAACGACTACTACAAGCCAAAAAACGGCGAGGCAAAAACATTTACCGAGTATGTGAATTGTTCCTATTGGATCAGCACCAAAATTGCGGCAAGGCTCACAAAAGGCACACTTGTTGAAATCACCGGGCGCATTTATGTTCAGGTGTATAATGACATGAAGGGCGAAGCAAGGGCATCTTTGAACTGCCATGTAAACAATATCACCATACACGCAAAAGGGAACACTAAACCCGTTGCAGTTGCAGTGGGGGAACCAGCCATTTCTGAACCAATGGACGATCTGCCATTTTGATTTTCCACGCATCACGCCTTTGGCGTGATGCTTTTTTTAAACTATTAAAAAAATGATCATGGAAAATAATAAAGACACTTACCAGCGGATAACAGATTATGTTATTGAGCAGCTTGATAAAGGCGAAATCGTTTGGCAAAAAGGATGGAATACCTACGGCTTGCCACGCAATGCAGTTACCGCAAACACCTATCAGGGATGGAATGCATTTTTTTTAAATTTTGTTACTATGTATAACGAATATAAAACGCCCTATTTTCTTACCTACAAACAGGCAATGGATAAAGGCGGTACAATACGCAGGGGACAAAAGGGTTATGCGATTATATGGTGGGCAACAATGGAAGATAAAAGTAAAATCGTTAATACAAATGAATCTGGTGAAGCAGAATATTTACAATACCGTGTACCAAAAACGCATGTCGTTTTTAATATTGATCAAACCTACGGGATAGAATTTCCACAAGTTGAAAAACCTTTTCGCACCCATACTGAAAAAATACACGCCTGCGAAAAAGTGATCAATGAAATGAATGATCGCCCTTTAATAAAACACGGAGGTGATAAAGCATATTATATTCCTTCAATTGATGCAATCACATTGCCACCCGTTGAAATGTTCCACAGCGATCAGGCGTATTACAAAACATTGTTCCATGAACTGGCGCACAGTACAGGGCATGTATCAAGATTAAACCGCAAAGAAATCAACAGGTTTAAAAAATTCGGTGATGAAAATTACAGCAGGGAAGAACTGACAGCAGAATTAACCGCTGCTTTTCTATCAGCCATTTGCGGTATCGAAGCGAACACCATTAACAACAGTGCAGCTTATATACAGGGATGGTTGAATCAGTTAAAGAATGATAAAAAATTAATCCTCAAAGCAGCATCACAGGCACAAGCCGCAGCAGATTATATTTTGAATAAAAGTAGTGTTTCAAATATTAAAGAACAGGTAAAAGAATCTATAACAATATAAAATTTTTAATGGCAAACTGGTGTTATAACATAGTCAGTTATGAAGGCGGGGCAAAAACAATCAAACAATTAAAAAACCTTTTTCTTGGTCTTGCACAAAAAGAGAAAAAAGATTTGTGCGGTCATCTACCTGAATTTATCAGCGCAAATGAAGGCTGGTTATTTTCCATAAGATGGGAAGATGATGTTTTATATTATGAAACAAAATGGTCGCCCAATCTTGAAATCATCAAACAGGTCGCAGAAAAATACAAGGTCGATTATACACATGCTTATGAAGAAATGGGATGCCTGATTTATGGCGAGGCATCATATAAATATGGCATTCTTACAGATGTGTTTTTGGATGCGATTGATTTTGATTCCTATATCGAAATTGAAGCGGGCAACAAATGGATTTTTGAGAATAACGTTTATGAAAGCGACATAGAAATTCTCGAAATATTATTGCAAAGAAAGATTGAAATGCCGTATAAATTATCTTAAAAAGAAAGTCTTTTTTGATATTTATTACTAAAATATTTAGTAAATTTAATACACATTAAGATCAACTGAAACCCTTTACTAATAAGGATTTCAGGCGATTCAAAAAATAAAATAAAATTATGTTACCGATTTTTGAGAAACTTGAAAATGTAAAAATAAGCACACTCGACTTGTTGCAGCCGGAAGATAAAACGTACTGCGAAAAAATTTTTAATTTATACAATGCGCATTACTCTTTTATCAAAAACTTATTGGATAAAACAAGTGGTGATTATACAAACCATCTTGCACAATTCCCTTTGGACATCAAGGATTTTTATCACGCTATGTACTACATGGATAAATATTTTGAAGGGCTGGAAGGAATAAAATATTCTTTGGAAGAAAGAGTGATCACTAAAATTGAAAACTACTTTAAAGAACTCTATAATATTGTTTTTGATAGGTATGAAATAAAAAACAAAGAAAGCCTTTCGCTTGAAAACATAATCGATAATATCATTCAGCAATCAGGAACGGATTTAACAGAGGCGGGAAAAATGCAAATCATTACAACTTTTCAAAAAAACTTTTTCAGGCAGTCGAAACAACCCCTTCTTAAAAATAATAAAATCAGCCTGCCAAATTATTTCTGTATCAGGGCAGTTTTAATGAGTGATGATATCTCGCTTGAATACAATGATAAAGAAGTAAATATTTTACTTGATGCACTTGCACTTTTTCTTTTTGATACAACTAACAAACCTGAAATTTTTATTGCACAACTGGAGGAATGGAAACAGAATATTGATTTTTCCAAATCCTACTCAGTGCAAAATGATGTTTCAATAAAGTTTTTTAAAAACAGGCGCATTGATATTGCTTTCAATGAAACGGAAATGGCAGATAAGTTTTGGGAAAAATTTCAACTGGAAAATATAGCGGCGAATAATTAATACAACAGCATATGTTATACAAAAATTTAAATATCACAGTTCCTTTTGACAAAAGGGAAACCTATAATAAAAAAATAGTTTCATTAATACACTCCGGCAACTTGCAGGGTATTACACAAGAAGAAATTTTTAATGTATATACAGGCAAGGGTGGCTTGCATGGGCTCGGGCGAAAAAATTATAACAATTACTATGAATTTTCAGAAGCAAAAAAAGAAATTGAACAGGGGCAGTTTTTTACACCACATAGTTTATGCGAACAAATTATAAAAGCCATTCAGCCACAGGCAGGTTTTTCTGTTTGTGATATGGCTTGCGGTATTGGCAACTTTTTTAATTGGCTGCCTAATAGTGTATCTGTTTATGGCAATGAACTGGACACAAATGCCTTCAATGTTTGTTCTTTCCTATATCCAAAAGCAACAATCAATAAAGGGGATTTTATTTATTATTCCCCTGATGCAAGTTTTGATCTGCTAATTGGCAACCCGCCTTTTAATTTAAAAACAGTAAAGGGCAATAGCCAGTATGCATACATCGAAAAGTCTTTTGAATTGTTGAAATATGGTGGCTTGGTTGCAATTATTGTACCTGCAAGTTTTTTATCAGATGAGTTTCAGGATAAAACAAAAATTGAATGGATAAACCAGCATTACCATTTTGTACTTCAATCACATCTTCCTACAGACAGTTTTGATGCATCCATTGAAACAAAATTGTTAATACTTCAGAAGAAAGGTGTTGAAACAAATGATAAACCATTTTTAGCAGATGTATATGCAGCTTTTGAACCGGAGATAATTTTTGAAAAATTTATTAAGCCGCTTTATGAACAAAATAAAAAGGATGCGCCAAAGCTTCATTTGCTATCTGTGCAGCATAATATAACAGATGAACATTTGCAATACCGAATCAGAAAACATTTGTGGCATATCAAATCCAATCCCGTTTTAAAAATAAAATACCACGCTAAAGCACTTGCCAGGTTCACGCAATTAAAGACACAAACTAAGCCTTCCGGCATGGATGATAAGGATTGGGAAAAGGCAAAACTGACACCGGAAAAAATAGATCGCTGGCTCGTAAATATTTTAAAAAACCAAAACAAACCCTTCCCGCAGAAAAAAGTAAAAATTGTAAAAACAAATTACGGGGTAAAATCAAAAGCATATCATAAAACACTTTTGCCAAAAGCATGGGAAAAATCAGTACATGATTTATTATTAAACGGTGAACGTTTTAAACCCTTCGAGAAATTGTATAACCGCAAACAAAAACAATTACAAATTCAGAACACGCCATTTACTGAATTGCAGCGCGATAATTCACTTGATAAATTTTTAAATGATTTTATCCTTATCCCAAAATGTATTGGTGCAGGTACACTTTTTCCTGAAACAGATGCACCAGTAATCCAGTTGAATAAAATGCAAAAAAATGATTTGGGCTTGTCGTTACAAAAGCGGTATAGCTTGCTTGCATGGGAGCAGGGTGGCGGCAAATCTGTAGCGGGTATGTGCTGGCTAAAATATTATAATAAAAAATGTAAGAACTTCTTTTTACTTGCCCCCGCACTTGCATTAAATATTACTTGGAAGGAGAGGCTTGCATTATACGGGTTTGATTTTATCATGATCGAATCCATATCGGACATTGCAAAAATTAAGAAAGGGCAGGTTGTACTTATCAGTTATGATCGCGCAGTTATCCTGCAACGCTTTATCAAAAAATTTATCAAATGTCTTGGTTATAATATCTGTTTGTTGGCTGATGAAAGTGATGAGTTAACCAACGCTCACAGCCAGCGCAGCAGGGCAGCGATGAATTGTTTCCGCAAGGCAAAATATAAACTGCTTACAACGGGGACAACAACAAGAAACAATATCAGTGAACTCTATACGCAGCTTGAACTGCTGTATAATAACTCAACAGCATTTACATGCTGGGCTGAAAAAATTTACCGCACTGATAAAGAAAATAATATAGTATCTGTAAGAAATGATAAGGTTGGTTTGCCATTCCCTGCTTATGCGGGTTCAACATTATTCAAAGCCTGTTTTTGCCCACAGAAAAGCACCGTTTTCGGAATTCAAAAAGATACGCAGGACGTATATAATTCAGAACTCCTAAAAGAACTGATTGCAAAAACAATCATCACAAGGAAGTTTGAAGAAATAGTTGGTGAGAAAAAATACAGCATACACACCCATGCAATAAAACAAACCGAACCAGAAAAAAAATTGTACCAGATACTGCTTTCTGATTTTATGAAAGTGTGTTATGATTTTTACACAAGCACGGGCAATGCAAGAAAAGAAGCGGCACTCAAATTAATCAGGCAGATAAAGGCGCTTATAAAAGCAACGTCTATCCCGCATTTAATGCATCATTATCAAGGAAGTGAAATCCCCGGAAAATATGATGAAGTACACAGGCTTATCAATGAATGGTCAACCGAACTGGTTGCCATTGGTACAATTTTTAAAGAAACAGCGGGGGATTATTATAAATACCTGCAACATCATTTCCCTCACCGGAAGATATTTTATATCGATGGTGAGCAGCCTGTACCAAAACGCCAGAAAATTTTGGAACAGTTCCGAAATTCTTACAACGGCATACTGATTTGCACACAACAGTCTTTAAAATCTTCGGTCAATATTCCCTATTGCAACAAATGTATTATCGAATCCCTGCAATGGAACATCCCTAAAATCTCGCAATTCTATTTCCGGTTTATCCGCTTCGACAGCAAACGCCATACACAGGTTCATTTTATCAATTATGAAAACACGATTGAATTAAACTTACTGGCTTTGCTGATGGCAAAAGAAAAACTGAATGATTTTATCAAGACAACCAACGAAACAACGACTGCCGCTATCTATGATGAATTTGGCATTGACTTAAATATACTTGATATGCTGATTCAAAAAGATAAAGACGCAGATGGTAAACTGGTTCTAAAATGGGGCAAACAACAATTATTATAAAAATAAAAAAAACACAAAATTATGGACACGAATTTTTTTCAAACACTCGACAATTTAAAAGTGGAAGGCGATTGGAGGATTGCTGTAAAGAAAACAGGCGCGGAACAATATGTTGTTTCTGTTTTATTAGTTAATGAAAAAATCGGCGATGATGCGAGGACAATAATCCCGCCAATGATTTTAAAAGGCACAGCCAAAGAAATTGATGATGGGTTTTATCAAGCTATTGAAAAACCTGTACAAAAAACGCATGGATTGTTTTTAAATATGGAACAGTATGCTAAAGCCCAGGAACAGGCAGACCTTGAAAAAAGGGAGCAGCTGGAAAAAGAACGGGAAGAAAAAAATAAAGAAAAAGAAAAACAGAAAGCGAAGGAAGAAGCAGGAAAAAAAGTAAATAAAAAATATGACGCGCAAATGAAAAAAGCTGCCGACCTCGAAGCCGCAGGTAAATCCGGTCAGGCAATAGCCCAACTTCCAAAAGAAAGCGAGTTCCCCGAATATGCTGAAGAAATTCAAAAACGTCTGCAGGAACTCAAAGAAAAAGCAGGTCTTATTTTATAAAAAGCAAAATCAAATTATATGTTAGTTACGAATAATCTCGAAAGGATATTCCTGTTTAAAGATAACGGACAGGAAATAAGGTTGCCTGATATATCAGTAGCGCAAAGCCCCGAAGCAGTATTGAATTTTTATTCTCAAACCTATCCCATACTTACAAATGCAAAAATTGAAGGACCGGAAATCACAGATGATGAGGTGCACTACAAATTTGTAAGCACAATGGGTGTAAAAGGATAATTATGGCAAGGAAGCAAAAATCAAGAATCATTAAAACGAATAAATACAAACTGGAATGGTACAATTATCAACGCATAGGAAATTTTGCAGAAGAACTCGGACGGCAGAAAGACGCAAACGAAATCAGAAAATTAAAACCAAAAACCGCACCTGTCGAGATCGTGCCAATGGTTTTTTAAACCATGAATTTTTGCCTGTTTTAATTAATCCCGCGGATGAGATAAAAGCATGGCAAAAAATTGAAAATGACTTTTTCAATTCACTTGATAATCTTTCTGCACTATATGGATTTGAATTATTGAATGTCAGAGGAAAAGTATTTCCTTATAATATTGCTTTATCCTTCGCGCATGCAGAGGCTTGCATGAAAAAATTGCAACCTGATCTTTCACTTGTAATTATTCAGGATGAATTTCACCCCGCTACCGTTGCCACAGTAAAAACTTTTAATACAAGAACCACTTTGTATTTTATAAATATTAAACCGCTTTATGAATTACTACAGGATAAAAAAAGAAAACAAGCTGGGGTTTTATTGGAATCTGTTTTTTCCTACCTGTACAAAATTGTAAAAATTCCATATTACATGGATATCTCAACATATATGCGGTACTGTTATGAAAGAGTTGTTGAATGGATAACTTATGAAACTGATGAAGCAGATGAGGAGCAGAAGAAAGAAGACCTCGCAGACCTTGATGCATGTTTTCACGCCGGAGGAAAAATCCGGCAAAAAATAAATGACGCTAAGATTTTAAAGCAATTCAAAAAGCGAATAGAATCTTTTAAACCACTTAATCAGTGGGACAAAGAACTGCTTGGTATTTGCAGGCAGGTTTTTTCTATGCTTGAAGATTTTAAAGATGCTTCCATGAAAGATATGTTTTTGGAAGGCTTGCTTGAACAGAATAAGGAAGACAGGGTTTATCCTGAACAGTATATTTCATTTTACTATAACGATGATAACTGGATCAATGAAAACATTCTTGAACAGGTTAATAATGATATAATGGAGATGTCCGCAATGGAAGAACCTTCTTCTATTCAGTTTTTTGACGAACCACAAAAGACAGAAATACATAACCTTGATTTTCCTGTGCGGCTTTTTGATTTGATAAATGAATTATGTGATTTACTAAAAAGCTTTACACAATGAAAAATATCAGCCATTTGATAAGCGATGTTTATGTCCCTGAAAAAGCAATACTGATTTACAAAAATTTTTCAGAGGTTGAAAATAAAATCTATGTTGAATCTTTTGATATAGATAAAAATGGCAAGCCAATCAATGCGCATCCGTTATCTGAACAGGAATCTGCTGCATTGTCAAAAGCACTTCAACATTCAGTTAAAAAAGAAAATAATTTTTTGCAATGCAGAGGGATTATATCTGAGAATATTTTATTTATAAATACAACTTATAACGGGTTCGTTATCTGGTTCACGCCCGAACAGAAAGTAAACCTTTTTTTTAAAAACGAATTGGGCATCCCGTCAGGGAAAGCAAAAGTTCCGGCACTTATCTGGAAAGCAACGAAAAATCATCTTGAAATTTTTGCGGTGCAGGAAAATAAAAGACCAAAAGAAAATACACAATTATTTTTTGCGCCTTTTCTGAATGTCTTTCGAACTGGAAAAGTATGCATGGGGACAGTTGACATTAATATAGAAAATAAATGCTGTCTCGAAGATTTCATAAAATACTGGGAAGAGTATTTCTGGAACAGCTGGTTCAGTCACGGGGTTGAAAATTATAATCCTGTTTCAGCAAATATAATCCAGCTATGGAAAGAGCATGTAAATACAAATAAAAATTTCCCAACTGAAGTTTTGATTAAAAGAAATGAAATGCTAAAAGATTTATACCATGAAGCAAATTATTAAAACAGTTCACTTCGTTGATAATTATTTAATCAACCCAACAAACCCGGTAACTGTTAATCTCATTGGCGCAGGGGGAACAGGAAGTCAGGTTCTGTCCGCCCTTGCAAGAATAAATCATTCACTCATTGCATTAAACCATCCCGGATTATTCGTTCAGGTATTTGATAATGATAGTGTAACAACTGCAAATTTAGGAAGGCAATTATTTGCTGCATCTGAACTTGGCTTGAATAAAGCAGCGGCATTAATTAACCGGATGAACCGTTTTTTTGGAACGGACTGGAAAGCTGTTACTTCAATGTACCCTGAAAAAACAGAAAGCAATAGAGCAACTATTACCATCAGTTGTGTTGATACAGTTAAAGCAAGATTTGAAATCGCCGAAACACTTAAAAATATTTCGACAAAAAATAAGAATCAGAATAATAATCCATTGTACTGGATGGATTTTGGAAACAGCCGCAATACAGGTCAGGTTATTTTATCAACCGTTGATAATATTAAACAACCTGCATCTAAAAAATATAAAGCAATTTTAAGCATTCCAATGATAACGGACGAATTTAAAAACTTGCTTGATGATGTTAAAGAAAATAGTGAACCAAGCTGTTCCCTTGCACAGGCACTAACCAAACAAGACCTTTTCATTAATTCATCACTCGCCAGTTTAGGAGCTTCATTACTGTGGACAATGTTCCGTGAAGGAATGATAACATACAGGGGATTTTTTCTGAACCTCAAAGATTTCAGGACACAACCTTTAACAGTCAAATAAAAAAACAGAAGCCGGAAAGCTGCCACGCTTGAGGGCGCGGCAGCTTGGTATTTTTTTAATTTTTAAAAGTAACCGTATGAATTCTCAGCCATTGTTTAATTATATTCTCACTGCAACAGTATCTTTTGTAAAATTATTTATCAAAGGAATAATCTATTTTCCTTTTTTGTTTTGCGGGTATGTTGGTGCAAAATTTATCCTGCACAGAAATGACAATGGCCTTCTGTGGTTAACGCTTACTATTCTGTTTGCGGGATTAATTTATTTGGTTTTTTATTTTGTCATCCTGAAAATGAATGACTATAAATCAACGAACAATTTTTTATGGGTTCCGCTTTTTATTTTCTGCATAGTTTTTACCTGCGCCCTTCCTGTTTACATAGTTTTTGCTGCTCTTGAAAATATTATCCGCAAATTAAGTTCAGGGTCAAACACACTTTTGCTTGCATGGATATTTTCACTCGCTTTCGGAATTTTTGTTTTTACCCGCTATCCTTTTTTCAGAAGTATAAAGTAAATATTTTTTATCCCTGTGATTCATGGCTCAAAAAACTCAGCTTTAAATTTTGATACCTTTCAAACCTGGCTATAATTCAATCATGTATTGTACAGCATTATTTACACAAATAATTTTGATTTTGAAAAGGGGAAGAATTTTAAGATTCTGAAGGTCCAACGTTGCTGGTCTGCAACGGGCAAGATGTTCAATTGTTGCACAATTGGAATCTTGCCCGCTGATTGCCTCGGAACTCGGCGCGGGTTTGAATGCGATGTTCTGAAGTATTTTTTAAATGTGTAAATGAAATGTGATGAGTGAAGAAAAAAACTGGATAAGTTTCCGTGTAAAGCCGGAAGAATATAATTTGATTAGAGATCAATTTGAAAAAACAACCTGCCGTAAATTAAGCGAGTACGCAAGAAAAGTATTGCTAAACAAACCTGTCATTATAAAATACCGCAACCAAACCGCCGATGATTTTCTCGCAGAGATGGTTCAATTAAAAAATGAACTTAATCACATCGGCAACAACTTCAACCAGGCCGTAAAAAAATTACATACCCTTGATACCATCCCTGAAATAAAATACTGGCTGATAGTCAATGAAGCTGTCAAAAAAAATTTCACGGACAAGGTCGAAGAAATAAAAAATCACATGAATGAACTCTATGAATTATGGTCGCAAAAATAACCAGCCCGCATAGTATCAAACGTGCGCTGAATTATAATGAACAAAAGGTGCTGAAAGGAAATGCAGAATGTATTTACTCCGGCAATTATTTGAAAGATGCATCTGAATTAGATTTTCATGAAAAGCTTAATCGCTTTAAAGATTTAATTGATTTAAATGAACGGGCGCAAAAAACAAATACACTTCATATCTCATTAAATTTTAGTGCCGGTGAAAATCTGGATAAAGAAAAATTAATCATGATAGCAAATAGTTACATGGAAAAAATTGGTTTTGGAAAACAACCTTATCTCGTTTATGAACATCATGACGCAGGCCATCCGCATATCCATATTGTTACAACGAATATTGAAGCTGACGGAAAACGGATCAACACATACAACATCGGACGTAATCAATCAGAAAAAGCAAGAAAGGAAATTGAAGAAAAATTTGAATTGCAAAAAGCAAATGGAAAAATTAAAAATGAATCAGCAAAAATTCAGGCCGTTGATGTGCAGAAAGTATTGTATGGAAATTCAGAAACGAAACGCGCCATTACGAATGTATTAGATGCTGTAATCAATCAATATAAATATACATCGCTTGCAGAACTCAATGCAATTCTCAAACAATACAATGTCATTGCAGACCGGGGAAAAGAAGATGGAATTACTTATAACAGCAAAGGATTATTATTTAAAGTCCTTGATGAGAACGGAAAAAAAGTTGGTGTGCCAATTAAGGCAAGTTCAATATACAGCCAACCAATTCTTTCAAATCTTGAAAAGAAGTTTGAAGAAAATGAAATCAAACGACAGCCCGATAAACAAAAATTAAAAATCGCATTGGATATTCACCTTGTAAAAAACCCGCGCAGCCTTGATGAATTAATTAAAGCACTGCAAAAAGAAAATATTCACGTTGTACTCCGGCAGAATGATAAAGGCTTAATCTATGGCGTAACCTTTATTGATACCCGTACAAAATCTGTTTTCAATGGAAGTGATTTGGGCAAACAGTACAGTGCTGCAGCATTGCAGGAAAAATTAAGTAAGAATAACCAGCAAACAAATGATAATAAGGAAACAATTACTGCAACAAAACAGAAAACTTCTAAGGAAGAAAAAAGGGAAAATGGTCAGGAAACAAAAAAAGAAAAAACAGAAGTGCGTACTATCTACAAAGAAGACTTGTTGCAATTGATGATGAAACAGGAAAGAAATGAAGCGAGGATGCCGCACCAATTGTTGCAAAAGAAAAAAAGAAAGAAGAAAAGGAATCTTGGTTTATAAATTCTAAAATAAAAAGTATGTCAAACAGTACTGGTGAGAATGAAATGGGGTTACATAAAATACTTGATTTTATGCGCTACGGCAGTATTATTATTTTGTTGTTGCATTTTTATTATTTCTGCTATGATGGTTTTGCGCAATGGAAACTTGTTTCAAAAATTGGAGATCGTTTTATAATAAGTCTGGCGAAGACCGGATTGTTTCATATCAATAATGCAAAATTAATTGCACTCGGTTTGCTGGCTGTTTCATTAGTTGGCGTAAAAGGTCGCATGAATGAAAAAATAAAAAAACAATCTATTATAGTTTGCCTTGTTGCTGGATTGCTATTTTATTTTTTTAGCACACTTACGTTAAGACTGAATGAAGATGCCGAAGTAGTTTCAATTTTTTATATGACTATTACCACCCTTGGTTATTTACTGATTCTTTCCGGTGGGGCATTATTATCGCGACTGATTAAAATAAATTTAGGTGATGATATATTTAATGAATTAAATGAAACATTTCCGCAAGAAGAACACTTGCTTCAGAATGAATATTCCATTAATCTTCCTGCACGTTATAATCTCAAAGGAAAAATTCGCAAAAGCTGGATCAATATTATAAATCCATTCCGTGCTTTACTAGTAGTTGGTTCACCTGGTGCCGGCAAATCTTATTTTGTAATTCAGCATGTCATAAAGCAGCATATTGAAAAAGGCTTTACGATGCTGGTCTATGATTTTAAATATGATGACCTTACCAAGATTGCTTACAATGCGTTGCTGAAATATTACTCAGCGTATAAAATCAAGCCTGAATTTTATGTAATCAATTTTGATGATTTATCTAAAAGTCATCGTTGCAATCCGCTTGCACCTGAATTAATGTTTGATATAACAGACGCCGCAGAATCTGCACGATCAATCATGATGGGATTAAACCGTGAATGGATAAGCAAGCAGGGAGAATTTTTTATTGAATCATCTATCAATTTTGTTACATCGATCATTTGGTTTTTAAAGAAATATAAAAATGGAAAATATTGTACGCTGCCACATGTTATTGAAATGATGCAGGTGGATTATGAATCATTATTTCCAGTACTAAAGACAGAACCGGAAATTGAAGTGTTGATTAATCCTTTTGTTTCTGCATACCAGAATGATGTAATGGACCAACTCGAAGGACAAGTTGGAAGTGCAAAGATTGCTGTAGCAAGATTATCATCGCCACAACTCTATTGGATATTATCAGGAAATGATTTTTCATTAGATATAAATAATCCTGAAGAACCTAAAATACTTTGCCTTGCAAACAATCCACAGAAGCAACAAATTTATGGTGCCGTGTTATCATTATATGTCACAAGGATAGTTAAACTCGTCAATCAAAAGAACAAACAAAAATGCAGTTTGATCTTTGATGAATTTCCGACGATTTATTTTAATGATGTAGATACACTCATTGCAACTGCACGTTCAAATAAAGTTTCAACATGTTTGGCTATGCAGGATTTTAGTCAGTTGAAAAAAGATTATGGTGGCGAACAGGCTGCAGTCATTATGAATATATGCGGCAACATTATCAGCGGCCAGGTAATGGGAGAAACTTCAAAAATGTTATCAGAAAGATTTGGAAAAATTATGCAGGTAAAAGATAGTGTTACGATAAATCGTAACGATACATCATTTAATAAATCTACTCAAATGGATTTTGCAATTCCGCAATCTAAAATTGCATCCTTATCCTCTGGTGAATTTGTTGGGATGGTTGCTGATGACCCGAGCGAGAAAATTAAATTGAAAACATTTCATTGTGAAATTATTAATGATCATGACACTTTGAATGGTATAAAAAAAAGGTATAGAGAGATACCTTTAATAAAAAAAATATTTCATGAAATGATTATTGAAAATTTTGGTGAAATTAAAAATGATGTCATTAATATTATCAAATACGAAACCGAAATGTTAAGAGCAGAATAACCGTTATATTGCTTATAAGTTTGAGATAATTTTTATTGTTTCCATTATGATTGGCTAATAAAACTTATAAAGATTAGCACTATACCAGTGAATTGAATTACTAAATAAATTGGAACTCTTGGTCATTTTTTATTCATATTTAAATACTGCACTAAAAATAGAATTATTCACCATTGACATTTTAAATGGCCACATATTAATTTCAGTTAAAAACTTCTTTGCAGAATTTTACGGATACAAATCTTTCAAAACAGTAAATACTTACTTGACTCATTTTGTTTTAAAAATCTGCTAGTGCGTATTTAATTGCTACATATATTTGAATCGCTACCATCTTATTTCACAATACATAATTTCAATTTATATACTATGTTATATGCGCACAATCAGGAAAATGAAAAATTAAAACAATTTTCTATTTTTTTGAAATATGCCGTTAAAGGAAATGGACAGTATGCTAACATGGTAAATAAGGTAATTTTAGAAACACACAAATTTGTATCTGTTTAAAAAACAATATATAATATAAGCCTAGATGTAATGTGCAATCGCCGGACAGGTTTGACCACATGCGCCAATTTGCGCTGACCATAGTTCGCCGAAATAATTTGACCATGATAAAGTATTGTATAACAATATGTTTTTTCGAAAGTTAGAAATAAATTTGGTGGTCTATCCGCTCCGGCTTTAGGTGGTCAATGCTATCGGCTCATCCATTATTCTTTAAAAATTGATTTTCAAATTTTTTAAATTCTGAGAGAAGTTTATCATATGCAGATTTTTCGTCTAACTTAATTTTGAAAACACCATCAAATAAACGAATCATTTTATCCAAATACATCGCCGCCAATTTTATATTGTATATATCAATAAAAGATTCATTTATCACAGGGATTTTTAAATTCTTGTGAAGAGGATTATCACTGACAACTAAATTATATCTCGTGAGGTGTCCCCACATATTGTGGGCTACGCTTGAAAATGGGGTATAAACATAATTATAAAAATCAATACAATCCGCTTCCTCTGCCATTTGTCTTATAGAAATCCCAGACCACGAACCTATGTTAACTTCAGTTAAAAAAGTATAACGTTGGCTATTAAGCCAAGCTTCGTTATATTTTACAAGTGGATCTTTATTTGGGTCACCGCCATCTTTAATTATTTGATCTTTTCTGTGTTCAAATGATAATTTTTCCTGTCCTAACCCATAAAGAATGAATTTTTTTGATCTATCATCCACATCTTTCGCAATCCATGCAAAATTAATATAATTGTCAGCCATACATCGGAGTATCACTGGGGCAAGGTCAAAAGTCCAACAATTAGGATTTTTGACAAATTGTAAACACAACGTTACCTGACGCGCAAGCTGACCAAATAATACTTCATAAACTTCTTTCTTTGCCAAATCAATTATCAATGAATTCCATCTCTTTGGTATTTGGCTTCGGAGTTCTTGTATATAATATTTCACAAGACTGTTTAGGGCATTTTTCATTTCTTTTGTCATAATTGAATCGGTTCGATTTCGTAATTCTGATTCCAAAAATATGTAATCCAAAAATTGCCTCTATTATAAACATCGGGATTGAAACACATATTGACTGAAGACCTAAGAAAGGAGGCGATTCTTTTTGAGTTTTCCGTATTAGGATAATCCAAAATTTCTTTTAAGGCTGGCAAATTACTTTCCTGAGTAACAAAAAGCCTTTCTTTGGTTAGCAGAAAATTGGCAATATTCGCTAGTACAATTGAAGATTCATAACTCGTTTTATCTAAAAATTTATTGAGCATTAATTTATACTTGCTGAGATTTGACCTTCCAGACTTTAATTTTTCACTTCCTGAATATTCGTTTAGGAACGAAAAAGGGCTTTCAGGATAAATATGATCAAAGTATTTAAAAGCATGTCTTAACGGGGCAAGTAATTTTTTTTCTTTCATTTTTTCTATAATTTCTACCTTTTCAGATGCATTCAATAGATAAAAAGAGCTTATAATTGCTGCAGCAGATCCATTATCAATCTTGGAAATGAGATAGTCGTCAGCAACACATGCAAACTCTAATGCAAGTACGCTGCCCTTATCAACACCATATTCAGTTATTAAAATAAGAATCCAGATAAATTCTGGAACTGCATAATCAATCCAGGCAGTTTCAACAAAAGTTCCAACATTTAATAATGGTGGTTGAAATATCTTTCCCTTTCTTTTATGATCATCTAAAATTTTATTGCTCATAGCAAGTTTTAGAAATTTGAACATATAAATCTACATTATTAGCTCTATTTGTTTATCTGAATTTTTCACTTTGCTTGCAGTATAGTGTGGTATAATCGGAGTTTTTATTCATTTTTGTATTGTGAATTTTAATTGGAATAACATACGAAACATAAACGGAAGTCAGAATAATGGTTTTGAAGAGTTCGTGTGTCAAATTGCAGGCAAAGAAATTATAAATAACCAGAAAAGATTCTACAGAATTGGCAAGCCGGACGGTGGAAAAGAATGTTTTTGGGAGTTTGAGGATGGGACAATTTATTGTTGGCAGGCCAAATATTTTGTATCCGCACTCACACCTAGTCAATGGGCACAAATAAACAAATCAGTCACAGATGTGATCGATAATCACCCTGCTTTAAAATGTCACATTTTGTCTATTCCTATAGATATGCCTGATGGAAAGGAAAAAGGCAAAAAGTCATTTCTAGATAAGTGGAAAGAACAAGTTGCTGCATGGAAAAGATATGCAATAAATAAAGGAGCGGAAATAGAATTTGAATTTTGGGGAAGTTATGAATTAATTAAAAGATTATCAAAAACTGAGAATGAGGGCTTAGCTTATTTTTGGTTTAATGAAATGGAATTGACTGATGAATGGTTTGATAGAAAAAATAATGAAAGTATTGATATTCTCGGTGGTAGATATACTCCTGAATTAAATTTTGAACTTCCAATTTCACAAATTTTCGATGGGTTGTCACGAAATGAAAATTTCAAAGAACATGTAAATAATAAAATAGATAAGTTATTTGAAAAATTCAGGGCAATAAATTTCGATATTAAAAACGAAGAATTAATTAATCAATATTCGGGAATTAATCTTCTAATGAAAGATTTTGAAACCTCTTATGATGCGTTAGAATTTTCTGGAAATGAAAATATTTTATTTGATAAAATATTTGAAAAGACTGAAATTATTTCTACTTCAATTGATGAAATACAAAGAAAAATTTACGAACTAAAAAAGGAAGAAGAAAAAAATATTAAAAAGGATTTTTATTCATCTCCCTTCTCTAATGAGTCATATTATCTGAGGGAATTTAAATCGGAATTATTTCAGCTACAACAATTTCTTAGATCTGAAGAATGTGAAATCGCCAATAAACCATACGCTTTAATAACAGGTAAAGCAGGGATCGGCAAATCTCATCTTATCGCTGATATAATTAAAATTAGAAATGAACAAGAGTATTCAAGTCTTCTTTTACTTGGAGAGAATTTTTCTTCAAATGACATGCCATGGACACAAATTTTAAATAATCAATTACGGATTAAGATAGACGAATTTATTTTTTTGGGTGCTCTAAATGCGAAGGCCGAAAGCAAGCAATCAAGAATAATTATTTTTATAGATGCAATTAATGAGGGGCAAGGAAGATCTATATGGCCAAGTAGATTAAAAGCTTTTATTAATTCCTTTCATCATTACCCTTGGTTAGGATTGGTAATGAGTTTAAGAAGTTCTTATATAAATTTAATTGCCCCTGAAAATATTATCGATCCTTCTCTTTTGGTAAGAGTAAGGCACGGGGGATTTGCAGGTGTTGAATACGAAGCATCAAATTATTTTTTTAAACACTATAAAATAAAACCGCCGGGAACTCCACTTCTAGATTCAGAATTTCAATATCCTCTGTTTTTGAAACTTTTCTGTGAAGGGCTTTTTAAAAGGAATTTAAGTGAGATACCTCAAGGATATGAAGGAATAAGTGTGATAATTAATTTCTTTATTGAAAGTATAGAATTTAAATTATCTCAGCCTAATCAATTAAATTATGATATAAGGCTCAAACCTGTTAGAAATTCCATCCACAAAATTGTTGCATTGTTAGCAGAAAGGAACTCCGACAGGATATCTTATTCGGAGGCTAACGGCATAATCAATTCGGAATTTTTTAATAATTCTGCTAACCCCGAACCTTTTTTAGCAAGATTAATTAATGAAGGGGTATTTAATACTGATTTATTTTGGATTGACGATAAACATCATGAAGAAGGTGTACATTTTGCATATCAAAGATTTCAAGATCACCTTCTTGCACGTTTACTACTGGAGAAACATTTAGACAAAGACAGTCCTTCTGAAGCCTTTACTACTGGCGGATTAGCCACATTTGTATCAGATTCTGAAGCAGCCTATCATCAACAGAATATTATTGAATCATTTTCCATTCAGCTTCCGGAAATGGTAGGGAAAGAATTATATGAGCTTGCCCCTCACGCCGCTAATTATTATTCAGTTTCAGAAGCATTTATTGATAGTTTGATTTGGCGCAGGTCATATACAATTTCTAGTCAAGCTGTGGATTATGTGAAAAATGTAATTGGTAAAAGCAATAATTTATTTTACAAATTTTTAGAAACGATTATTTCAAATTCATCAAAACCAGAATTTTATTTTAATGCAAGTTGGTTGCACAAACTTCTCATCCAACTAAAAATGCCGGTAAGAGACAATTGGTGGACAATTTGGTTACAAGACAAATATGGAGAAAACAGTCAAAATAATTCTATAAAAAGACTGATTGATTGGGCATGGAAAGAAGAAGAAAAAACATATTTAGATGACAAATCATTGAAGTTGGCAGGCTTGACTCTTGCTTGGTTTCTTACTAGTTCAAATCGTTACTTAAGGGACAGTGCTACAAAAGCATTGATTTGCATTTTTCAGGATAAAATTTTAATACTAATTGAGGTTATTAAAGATTTTAGTAAAATCGATGACCCCTACGTATATGAGAGATTGTTTGCTGTAGCATACGGATGTACACTTAGAACAAATTTAAAAAACGAATTAATTCCATTAGCAGAATATATTTATTCTATTATTTTCAAGAAACGTTTTGTTTACCCTCATATTTTATTAAGAGACTACGCAAGAAATATAATTGAATATGTCCTAAAGTGTGGTTTAATATTAAAAATTGACGAAGAAAAAATTAGGCCTCCTTATAAAAGTAATTTGCCAAAAAAACTTCCAACATTAAAAGAAATCGATAATCAATACAACCCCAGAAAAAAAGATGGTGATTATGAAGGAAAGAATTGGGGGAGTAAAGCAATTTTGAACTCGATGACTACTGAATACGGAAGAGGTGTTTCAGGATATGGTGATTTTGGCAGATATACGTTCGAGAGTGCATTAAAAAAATGGAAAGTGAATGTTAATGGGTTAAGTAATTTAGCAATAGAGAGGATATTTAAAATGGGATATGACCCTGCTAAATTTACAAATTTTGATAGAAATCAAGGATCTGGAAGGCATTCAGGACATTTAGAAAGAATAGGAAAAAAATATCAGTGGATAGCATTTTATGAAATTCTTGCAAAAGTTTCAGATAATCATAAACTCAAAGATGAATCATCTTGGAGAAAGGAAAAAGTTATTCCATTCGACGGTACTTGGTATCCTTATGTTAGGGATATAGATCCAAGTATTGTTATTAAAAAAACACAAGAAAAGTCAATTCAAAATAAAATGACATGGTGGTATCCAGAACTCTACAATTTCTGGAACAACGATTTTAATACTTGGATGAAATCCGAAGTAGATCTTCCGAATCCCAAAAAATTCTTAAGCATTAAAGATAAAAAAGGTGTAGAATGGTTTAATCTTCATTCATATCCAGAATGGAATCAACCAAAGAAACCTGGACAGAGTAAATGGCATGAAAATCGCGAAAGGGTTTGGTATCATACCGGAAGTTGGATAGTCTCAACAGAAACTTTTAAACATATAAAAACACAATTTGAAAATGAAAAAGTAAAAATCCAGGGTCCAGATTTAGCAAACAGGTATGAAATTTTTAGCAGGGAATATTATTGGTCTTCCGCCTGGAAGTTTTTTCAAAGATATTATTATACGGGTGGTGAAAGTTTCGATTTAGAACATATCGAATCAGAAGAAAAATATGGTCAAGCATTTTATACAGCATGTTATTATTTATGGGAAGAAGAATTTGACTGCTCAAAAGAAGAGAAAATTAGTTTTTTAAAACCTTCGAAATTACTTTTTTCTGGCCTTAATTATAGCCGCAAAGAAGGACAATTTGCTAATAAAGATGGTGACATCATTTGTTTTGATCCCTCAATATACGATAGTGGTCCTTCTTCGTTATTATTTAGAAAAGAAAGATTAATTGAAATTTTAAAGTCAAAAGGAATGCACCTTATATGGATAGTATCAGGTGAAAAGCAGATAATAGGATCTGCGTATGACAATGAAAGTTCTTATGTTTCTCATAGTATTGAGGGATTGTATTATTTAGATTCGGAGTTTGAAATAACAGGGTCTAAACGAAGTAAGGTTAAAGCACATAAAAATTAAATATTAATATGCATATTCAAATTACATAGAAAGATAAAAGTTAAATGCTTATGATTGATAGTGTGTTAAATTGAATTCATCAATCCTTCAATTTCATTTTTAATAACATTATTTACTTCATTTTTAATTTGCCTGTAATTTTCATAAATCGTTTCACTATTTATTTCTTTAATAAAGGGGAATTCTTTTTCATTAATTAAAGCATCATGATCATTTACAATTTCGCAATGAAAAGTTTTCAATTTTATTTTTTCATTTGGATCATCAGCAACCATTCCAAAAAATTCACCTGATGACAAAGAAGCAATTTTAGATTGTGGAATTGAAAATCCATTTGAGTAGATTTATTAAATGATGTATCATTTCTATTTACAGTAACGCTGTCCTTCACCTGCATAATCTTTCCAAATCTTTCTGCGAGCATTTTTGATGTATCTCCCATAACCTGACCACTTATAATATTTCCGCAGATATTCATTATCACGTCTGCCTGCTCACCACCATAGTCTTTTTTCAACTGACTGAAATCCTGCATAGCCAAAGATGTTGCCACTTTATTTGATCTTGCAGTTGCTATTAAAGTGTCAATATCATTAAAAAAGATTGTCGGAAATTCATCAAAAATCAAACTGCATTTTTATTTATTTTTTTGATTCACAAGCTTAATCAGCCTCGTAACATATAGCGATAACACGGCACCATAAATTTGTTGCTTCTGTGGATTGTTTGCAAGGCAAAGTATTTTAGGTTCTTCAGGATTATTTATATCTAATGAAAAATCATTTCCTGATAATATCCAATAGAGTTGTGGCGATGATAATCTTGCTACAGCAATCTTTGCACTTCCAACTTGTCCTTCGAGTTGGTCCATTACATCATTCTGGTATGCAGAAACAAAAGGATTAATCAACACTTCAATTTCCGGTTCTGTCTTTAGTACTGGAAATAATGATTCATAATCCACCTGCATCATTTCAATAACATGTGGCAGCGTACAATATTTTCCATTTTTATATTTCTTTAAAAACCAAATGATCGACGTAACAAAATTGATGGATGATTTAATAAAAAAATCTCCCTGCTGGCTTTTCCATTCCCGGTTTAAGCCCATGATAGAACGCGACGCTTCTGTAGCATCTGTAATATCAAACATCATTTCAGGTGCAAGCGGATTACAGCGATGACTTGTAGAAAGGTCATCAAAATTTATAACGTAAAATTCAGGCTTGATTTTATAAGCAGCATAGTTTTTCAATAAAGCGTTGTAAGCAATCTTCGTCAGGTCATCGTATTTAAAATCATAATACCAGCATGGTAAACCCTTTTTCGATATGCTGTTTGATTACATGCTGAATTACAAAATAAGATTTACCGGAACCTGGCGAACCTACAACCAGCAATGCGCGAAAGGGGTTAATAATATTTATCCAGCTTTTTCGGATTTTACCTTTTAGCTTATATCGTGCCTGCAGGTTAATAGAATATTCATTTTGCAATAAGCGTTCTTTCTGCGGAAAGGTTTCATTGAGTTCGTTGAAGACACCTTTCCCTAAATTGTTTTTAATAAGCCGTGATAATAATGCACCGCCTGAAAGGATTAATAATTGATATGGCAGAAATTTTTAACGCTGCTGCAAACAGCAATCTTGGATCAGCAACTGTTCCTGTAAGTCCTTCCGTTGACATCTGGTAAATTCCCAGCACTTTATTTGCACGGTTTAAAAACATCGCGCTAAACTGTTCAACCAGTTCAATTTTATTATAGTCCCAGTATTTCATAAAAATCTTGTGGGCATCTTCCGATCCTTTTATTGTCGGACGCTCGGATGCTTTTACTTTTGATCTGTACGATAGTTCGATTTCAGAAACTTTATTTAAAGATTCGATTTGATTTATATCCTGTCTCATGGTTCGTAAATTTTTTTTATTAGAATTTATTTCTATTTTAAAAATCCCTGTTGTTTTGTTAGTATTGTTTCGCTTCCATATTTGCGCCTGATTTCTTCAAGTGATTTTTTTCCGCCCCTTGTTTTGTATTCATCGCTCCGGTAATACCAAGCGCATTTTTTTGAAGCAAAAAAGAAACGAGCTGCCTTCAATTCATTTTTTTCAGGCCTGGTATTTCCTGTAACCCAAACCCAAAAGCCTATCACTTCAATCAAAATACTTGGAAGGTGAATTATTTTTTCAATGGTTTCCCGATACTGTTCTGAAAAATTCATCTGATCATTTTTTTGATCTTCCGATAAACCTGATCCTTTAAGTACATGCGCACATGCAAAAGCATATTCCGTATTTATTGTGTGCATTATTTCAGTGCTGCCTCCTAAGTCAGGATGAAATTCCTTAGCCAGCTTTTTATATTTCGCCTTTACTTCTTCTATTGTTTTACAATCCTTAAAATAATTCATAATAACAACCGCCCCTTATTTATGCTCCCGGGCGGCGAAGGAGTTTTGTTTTTAATTCTTTGAAAAATCAAAATGGCAAATCATCCAAGATGATTGCAGGTTCTCCGGCATTATTTGCAGCGGGTTGTTTTTCTTCCTTTACAGTTGTTTCGTGTGCAGCTGATTTACTAAGCAATTTGATTTCTGTGGTGTGAAAATTCAAACCTGCTTTTGGTTCGCCTTCATTGTTCACCCATCCGCTTACACTAATGCGCCCGCACAATTCCACAATCGTGCCTTTGGTTAAATACTCTGCAATGGTTTCATTTCTCCAATAAGAGCAATTGAAATAGGTTACAATCTTCGTAACGGTTTCGCTGTCTTTGGTTTTGTAACTGTCATTTATCGCAATGGAAAAGTTTACTACTTTTTTATCGCCCTTAATTGTGTTTACTTTTGCATCTGCTGTGATGCGTCCTGTTAAAACTTGCATAACTGTAATTTTTATAAATGAATAATTGGTTACTGATGAAATAAGGTGAGCGTTTCAGTTTGTACCCTGTTCGCATACTTTTCATGACTGTGTTTTTTTACAAGATGAAAAACCGTGATGTCTTCATTCTGAAAAATTGCCCATGCAGCGAAAAGAGATTTAGAACGATTTGATTTCCTGCGCCGCTGGATTTCCCAACTCATGCGCATTAGCCGCGAAAAGTGTTTGTGTTGCATACAATGAAATTTAGTGTGTGATTGATTTGTTTTCTGACTTCGGCTCACGCCTCCGTCCGTTCAAATCTTAGCAACCAATCCTTGAAGCAGGCTGATAAAAAGCAAGGTTTTTGAAAAAAGAATACTACCCCGCTAACAGAGCCGCCGCAGGCACCTTACTTCGTTGGGTGGAGATTGTTTTTTCAAAACCCGCGGCAAACAAAATAAGCGACAGCGATCCTTATTTTGTGCAGACCTTGCTTTTTGGAAGACTGATCAAGAAATTCGCGGGAGATGTAGATGAAGGAGTTTTTAATAAACAATTGAAGAAGAAGATACTTAAAAAATCACTTTAATTCCTTGAATTATTTGGAGAAGAAAATAGTGCACAAATAAAACGTGTCAAAAATCTATAAAAAATTTGGTTGACAAATCAATAATTATTACTAATTTTGTCAACAGAAGAAATAATTTATGATTCCTCAAAATGATAACATATTTGGTAGTAGACTAAAACTAGCTAGAAAACTGGCCGGGATGTCATTGCAGGATCTTGCTGATGGTTTAGAGAATGCCATTAGTAAACAGGCCTTGAACAAATATGAACTAGGCGAAATGAAGCCTAATAGCTCAATGCTAATTGCAATTGCAAAAGCCCTGAACATCAAACCTGATTACTTAGTTAAAAAAAATGAATTAAAGTTTGGAGAAATTGAATTCCGAAAACGAGCTGGCTTGTCTAAAAAGAATGAAGAATCTATTATTGAAAAGGCAAGAGATTATGTAGAACGGTTCCTGGACATTGAGAATATACTTGGTATTAGAAATGATTTTAAAAATCCACTTGCCGACCTTCAAATTAACGGTGAAGAAGATGTAGAAAAAGCAGCAAAAATTCTCAGGGATTTTTGGAAACTCGGGAATAATTCAATTTCCAATATTGCAGAGATGCTTGAAATGAAAGGAATAAAAGTAATTCTTATTGAAGATGTTGATGAAGTTGATGGTTTTGCAGCATTTACTTCCGGCAATCTTCCTGTTGTGGCTGTGAATATAAAAGATCGTTCCATTGAACGAATACGTTTCACTATCATACATGAATTAGCACATTTATTTTTGAAATTTACTGAAGCAATTATTAACAATAAAAAAAGACTTGAGGAATTGTGCCATTATTTTTCCAGTTGTTTTTTACTTCCCCGTGAAATGCTGATAAAAATGATTGGGGGTTCTAAGCGCACCTATGTCAGCATTAATGAATTAATAAATATCAAGGAATATTTTGGAATTTCTATACGCGCAATAGTTCACAGATCAAAAAAAATTGAAATCATAAACGACACCTATTACCAGAAATGGATGGTATATATGAGCAAAACATTTGGTTCAAAAAGTGAACCTGGACATTATCAGGGTATTGAAAAACCCGGTCTGCTTGATCAAATGGTAAGCAGGGCGCTTTCAGAAGAAGTCATCAGTGTTAGTAAAGCAGCGGCACTTTGTAATATTTCCGTCGGGGAGTTAAGAAAAAAATTTATAAGTGTCGGCTAAAAAAGATATCGTTATACAAGATGCCTGCATCCTTTTTGACCTTGTTGAACATGGTCTGTTAAATATTTTTTTTCAATTAGAGCTCACGGTAATTACAACACCGCAGGTAATGGTTGAAGTTGAAAATGAAAAACAGCTAAGCGAAATTTCAATTTATATAAAGAGGAAACAAATTGAAATAGATGAGGAGGGCCTTTTAGAAATAATCGAGAACATAGCAGAAAATAATCCGGGGTTGAGTTTTGCCGATTGCTCGGTTATGGAATCAGCAAAGAGAAATAAAGCAACAATATTAAGTTCGGATGGGAGTTTAAGAAAGTTAGCTGTCAGAGAAGATATTTCAGTTCACGGGTTAGTATGGATTATTGAGCGACTCTATGAACAAAAAATAATGAAAACTGAAGATGCAATATTAAAGTTGAATGCATATGCTTTCGCAAATAATAGAGCACCGAAAAAAGAAATCGAAGATCTCATTAAATTAATTAAAGAACAATCGATACAATAATATAAACGGCACAAATGATTTTCGAAAATTTAACCAAGTTGCTTTTGTCTGGTGCTTCAATTTGCTTTGGTGCAGTATTAGGCATTCTTAGAAGCAAAATTTTCGCTTCAAAAAATAGTAATAGTCTTTATTATATTTTTTATGGCTTCGCAATCCTAATTTTTGTGTTAAGTCTAGCTACCGGAATTTTCTTTTCAGATAAAATTTTTGTAAAGGGGGGGCTTTTTGGAATTATTGTTCTATTATTTTCTATCCTATCGAGCATCGGGCTTTTTATTTTTTCAAATAAATTTCTAGTTTTCAAAAACGTTTATAAGACTACTAAACTCGACCCAATAGTAAACAGTTTCACATCTAAGGCTGATAAAAATGAAATAAAACTCTTTGGAGGGGATTTAAATTTTTTCGGAAATGAACCATCACAAATAAATAATAATTCTCAATACACTCATCTTCGATCTATTGGATTTAAAAAAATTTGTATTTTATGCGAAACTCCAGATACCTCAACTAAGCAAATAAGATATGGTAAACTCTTACACGAATTAGAGGGTGTGGAGCTAAGATTTTATGACCCGGAAAAAGCAGATTTAAATGTAAGGGGAAGAATTATAAGGTTAAATGGTGTCAACAAATTATTAATATACAGCCGTATTTCGTCAGGAGTTTATCAGGCTATTGAGACTGATTTGGCAAATTCTAATGGCGCACTGTATAATAACATTTGGGAATTAGCATGGTCTATGGCTAAAACTCCAAAACCGGATGAGATAGTTTTGTGGATAGCTCTTTATAAAAGAAACTAATATTTATGAAGGTCATAATTATAAATTCACCATTGTTCCGTTATACAAATAAACTGTATGATGAAGATTCTTTGCCTCCACTGGGGTTGGGATACATTGGCACAAACCTGAAAAAAAATAATATTGATGTTGAGTTAATAGATGCAGTTGATAAAAGAATTTCTTTAGAGGACCTTATAAAAACACTAAATAAAAATAAACCCGATTTCGTTGCAACAAATATATTTACTGCCAACAAAGAACTTGTAAAAGAGATTGTAGAAAGTTTGAATTTTAAAACACATTTTATTATCGGTGGGTTATCTACAAAACAATTATATCGCGAAATAATTAATTGGCAAACGAATAATTTTATTGATGTCGTTACCGGAGACGGAGAAATAATAACACTTGACATTGTGCAAGGAACGGTAGATGAAGTTCCTTTTCTTAATATAAATAACAGGAGGGTTTTCCAGGTAAACGATCAATCTAAATACCTAGTAACGGATATTTCTGATGTACCCCTTGATCGAAGTTTTTTTTCAAATGAACCAGTACAACACGCGCTCGGTTTTACAGAAGCTAATATTGTGGCAAGCCGCGGATGTATTTACAACTGCGCCTTTTGCGCGGCAGCCAGATCATTGAATAAAGAAACATCAACCAGAGAAAGATCCGAGTCTTCAATCATTAAAGAATTGAAAGAAATTCAACAAAATTCTCCATTGGTAAATTCCATACGTGTACTTGACGACCTTTTTCTGAAAAATAAAAAAAGTATTGAAAAAGCAGTTAACATTTTTTCAGTATTTAATCTTCAGTGGCGATCAATGGCGCATGTAATGACTTTCAACCTGGCTGAAGATAGCCTGATGAATAATTTGAAAAAAAGCGGATGTAATGAACTTTTTATTGGTATTGAATCAGGATCGCCAAAAATTCTTAGCGCCATTAGTAAAACCAGCAATATTGAGCTAATAATTAAAAACCTTACAAAAGTTTTCAAAGCTGGGATAAATATGAAAGGCTATTTTATTTATGGCTTTCCTAACGAAACCAAAGAAGATATGGAAATGACTTTTCAGCTTGCGAAAAATCTTAAAGATTTATCAATCGTTTTCGGCGTTAACTTTCGCACCAGTGTATTTCAATACAGACCTTATCACGGAACGCAGATCTATCATGAACTTGAAGAGCAAGGTATAAACATGCAAGTCCAAGCAGTCCAGCCAAATAAAGAATTGTCAGACCTGGTTGGCAGGTTACAGTTTAATTTTCATACCGGGAATTATTCAAATGTTGAAGATCATGTTCTTAATGATTATATTTACCGCACAACAAACCTGAATGGTGGTAAAATATTCGCCGGACTCGAAACGAACGTTCAATCCCTGCAGGAATAAAAGATGTAAAGCCTGTGGGTTATACCTCAATCAAGATCCCATATTTGATCTTAAAAAACCTTCATCCATATTTTGGGTTGGTTTATCAGCTGTACAATTTTCAGAAGAAGAAGAAATGCTTCCCCTGGCATCTCACACACGGTCAGGAGCTCTGCTAAAGCAAATAGAAGAACCTTTTGCTGATTCAATTTCATTTTATAAAACTAATTTAGTGAAGTGCGTTCCCATGCGTGACGAAAAAATAAGATACCCCCTTGAACATGAAATGGATAAATGTTATCCAAACCTGCAAATGGAAATTGAAGAATTGAAGCCATCCACAATTTTTTTATTAGGCAAGCAGGTAGCCACATTTGTATTAAAAAAAGAATTTAACTGTGATTATTCATTAGACGATGAATTTAATTACCAGTCGTTTGAATCGAATGGAATAAATTATGTACCGGTACACCATCCTTCCTATATTTTGGTTTATAAAAGAAAAAACCTGCGTCAATATATGCAGGGCATCCAATCTTTGTTCCAATCTGCTTTGGCCGATACTTTTGCGCATTAACGCCGAAATGTCCTTTTACGAAAGTCAGCCCACAAATCAGGTGCAACAGTTTCATTAGGAAAACTAGAATTTTCAGAAAGCTTAATCGGCCATAACTGAAGGCTATTTATAAAAAATACCATGTTGTTTGTAAAAGTCATAAAATAAACTTCTTCAAATGATGAATCAGCAAATTTCTGAATAAATTTTTCTGCAATTTTTCTTTCATTACTTACTAATTCAAATTCATCTGCCCAAATCAATAATAGTTCTGAATTGCCCTTATTTTTTTTTAACATAGATAGCATCTATTGCAGATACAATATCATTCTCTTCATAAGCAGCATCATCGAAATCATAATTGATATAAATATTTCCCTTACCATTAAATCTCGGGAAACCATTTTTTGGAACATAATTAAGTGCAATGAATTTGTAATTCGGAGAAAGTATTTTATTTTCAACTTCAACATGGATTGGTTGAAACTCCCCGGATAAAACCGATGAATTTCCTTTCAAAATATTAGCTATAAAGTTTATTAAAGCTTTTTCAATTTTCTCTCTACCCTTTTTAATAATGCTTAAAAGGATGATATCTTTTTTTGTTGAAGGAAAAATGTTTATAATAACCGGATGCTGAATATGAATTATTCTGGCTAATGAATCTGCAATTTCCTGGCTTTTTTTATCTGCAAGAGCTTTTCTTGCCACATGATTTGTAAATTGAAGTTGCGTAATCTGAATTCCTTTTGTTATACCATCTTCTTCAAAAAGTACGTCAGGATTTTTTTTATCATCATTGTTATTGTGCCTGAAATTTTTAATACTTTTTTTTAAAAATATCTTTTCGCAAATCCGCAATAAAATGATCCGATAATTCCTTCCGCTAATTTTTTATCTTTTGGTATAAATTCCGAATGCTTATGTACCGGAACTCTCAGGGAGTATTGAAATTTGAACGTCCCGGAGGTTCTTTCGTTTGTAAGATCTACGATCGCCTGCATAATGTCAGGATTTATTCATCTGAAAAAGAATCAATAATAGTAGCGCCCCCAATAAAAGCTAAGCCACCGACCAATATATTTCTAAATCCTTTTAATGATTTTATTTGTTTTGCCTTATTTGCCATTTGAATTGCATTCGTAAAGAGGTTGTTTATTAATGGCCAGTTTTTGTCAAGGTCTTTTTGAAAACCATTTAGTACTATATATTGCGTTATGTTTGGCAGGAAATTTCCAAGATTTGTTCCCTCCTGTACAAAAGCAACGATGGGTTTTCCATACGCATAAGCCATCCCGGCTTCAACATGAAGCATCTCTGATATGCCTTTATAAATTTTCCCTGTCTGTAAATTTTTTTGAAAGTATCGCGGTGAGGCAACTACAACTAGAATATCTGCCAAAGGAATATTTTGCCTCATAAGCAATGCCGTATTCACTGGCGCAGCTGAATATTTTCCAACTGTCCCGAAAGGTTTTAGATTATGTGCGATAACGATCCGCTCAATCATGCTAACAAATGGTTCGTCTTTTGGATTAAGGCTGCAGCTTATAAAAGCAGTTCCGTTTGAAGGAGTATTCATTATTTTACTCTTTGTGATCTGTTGAGAAAATATTTATCAATAAAAAAACAGAAGTAATCAACACGAGGATAAAGCCTGCAAACTGCTTCCAATCAAATTGAAATGACATACTTGAATAACTGCCTCCATTGAAGTTGTAAGAGGCTAACTGATCTTTATTTATTTCTGCGGTAATACTTTCATCATATTTGCGCCTTTTTTCAACATCATTCAGCACGTCATAAGCGGCCTGCATATTCTTAAAATTTTCTTCTGCTGTTTTATCATTTGGATTTGTGTCCGGGTGGTATTGCTTGGCTAGTATTCTGTGCCTTTTTTTTATTTCTCTTGAAGTAGCATTGCATTGAATTCCAAGAATTTCGTATAAATTTTTCATTTAATTAGTTTTGGATATAATTAAAAAAGCAGTTTAAGAATTATAAATACTTCTTCCAAAAAAATGCCAGAATAAATTAGATGAAACATTGGCAGATCAATTAAATAGCTTTTCTTTTTTTTATGATCATTCGTTTGTATCTACAAGATATTTATTGATATCCGTAGTCAGTCTATCAATTAAAATTTCAAGCGATCTTGATTTTGCTTCTTTATCCATGTCATCAGTTATTTTAAGAGCGAGACTTATGTTCTGTGTAAGAACTAATTTTTGATGGTACTGCGACATTTTAATTATTGTCTGATTATATAGATAGAAAAAAACTGCAGAAATAAATTGACCAAGAATTCCAGCTCCAGTTGTAACATAACCGGCAGTTTTATCATCACCCCTGACATAAATAATTATAATTCCAATAACAACGATAATAAAACCTGCAATTGAGACAAAAACAGATAACCTGAAACTTTTTTCTGCCTGCTCCTGGGTTTGTAAATAATACTGATCCAGATATTTAAAATTTATCTGAACTAATTTGGTAAAGAAATTATCTTCCAACGTCTCTTTTAAAACATCACTACCATATTTTGACAATTGAAATTCTATTCTCCTGAGCGAATTTTCCATTCGCGTCCTCATAAAAAAAACTACGTAAGAATAAACAAAAAGGCCAAATACCGATCCTAATATAACAGGGGGAATAGATCTTTCAGAAATATTTGAATAACCGGGTTTTAGTAATGAATAACAAAACCCCAACAAGCCGCATGCAACAATGTAACAAATCGCAACCCACCATTGAAATTGATAAGCTTGTATTCTTTTTTCAAGTGCGCGCTTACTGCTCTTTAATTCAGCAATTTCTTTTTGGTCATTCTCTAAAGCTGTATTGGTTGCAATCATGAAGTGCATTTTATGTTCTTCTTAAATTTAACTAACCCTCTTTTTTAAAAAAAATGGAATAAGAAAAATAACAATTTATATTTTATAAATCGTTAGCTGAGTGAAAAATCCTTATTCAGTAAGTGAAAAATTAGTTTGATTTCCTGATATAAAAATTCATTCTTTGTTTTATAAAATTTTTAATTCTATGCAAATAAAGCAAATGTTGGATAAAGAATTTTCCGGAGATATTTATTACGAGCCTTTCCTGGAACCTGCTAACGAGAATAAGACAAAAATAGGTGCAGCTCTTGAACGTGCATGGAAAAACAGAGACTTCGAGATTGATAAGTATTGGAGCCGTGCGACCTATTTCTGGACATTCATTGCATCCGCTTTTGTTGGCTACGGTAAACAGTTCGGAGAAAATTCAGGAAAGCTTTCCCGAAATGCCATTTCTTGTAAGTTGCCTTGGACTTAGCAAAAGAAACAGATGATAAATCATTAAGCATTCTGGATATTGTGTCTAAAGAAACATTTACCGAACTGGGAGCTGTAGCCAATGAACTTTTGGGAAAGGCGGGTCTTGCTGAAATGAATGAAAAATTAAAAACTTTTTAGAAAAAGATTTTCAGTTTCCGGGAGTGTTTTAAATTGCAGTCATAAAATTATGACTACTCAACAAATTGAAACCAGGATAAGAGAGGTGGAAACTTCTTACCAGCGCCAGTTAAATCTTGCAGGTAAACCAGGCTATGATCACTCGCTTACTGAAGTATTAAAAAAAGATTTGGATTGGTTACTGGAGAAAAAAAATAATCTTGCTGAAAAAGGATAACACAAAATAATCATTTCAGTATCTCTTCTATTTTCTGCTGGATTGCATATAGTAACGCGTGATCCATTTTCTCAAAATCTTTTTCTTTCTGCCAGGGCATGCTTATCACCCGGTAGCTTCCTTCATCATCCGGCTCAAAATAAATTTGCTGATCGTTTATGATTACTTTTATCTGGTAGCTATACCCGTAGGGCAACAAGTCGGCATGGAAGATTTTTTCTTCCCCTCTATATTGAACAATTATTTGATAAGTATCGTTCATTGTGTTGCATATTAATTCAAATATTTCATTTTTCCAGTTGCATAAAAAAGGGGGAATAGAACCCCTTCATCAGCGAATGAATAAAATCCTTATTCAGTAACGATAATATGATCAAGCACATTTATATCCAGAAGCTTTCCAGCTTCTTTTATTTTTCGAGTGAGTTCTTCATCTGCTCTGCTTGGTTTGAGATTTGAAGACGGATGGTTATGCGCCAGAATTACACTACAGGCATTTGCCTTTAACGCCGCCATAAATATTAATCTTGGGTCAGCTACTGTTCCCGCAATACCACCAGTTGATAATTCATAAATACCAACGGCTTTGCCGCCGCGGTTTAAAAGCAATACTTTAAACTGTTCCTGCAATTCCACTTTGTTTTTGTCCCATGTCTGCCACAGTACATCATACGCTTGTTTAGCTGATGCAACAACCGGACGAAGCGATGCTATTACTTTTGATTTGTAAACCAGTTCCACTTCCTGGATTTGATACCATTCTTGCTGATTCTTTGAATTTTCCATAACCATCATTTTAAATTGTTTAAAAATTAATTATGGAACATCACCCGGCATGAGCCGGATTTGCGCAGGGAGGACGCGGAATAAATGATGGGTGTGTGCGATGATTTGTGTTTATGCCGAACTCCCTGAAAGCATATCCCAGGCAAAGGCCGAAATTTGTACAATGATTGATGCAATAATTTTAATTCCTATTTTTACCTGTTAAGAGATGCTTGCCGCAGATGACTAAATTCTCAGAAAAAAAATTGCATAAAATTGGAAGGCTTGGTCAGATAATAAGAGTTTATTTTATTGCTAACCCATCGGTATTTAATGATAGCATCCGTATTTTTTTCAGAAAATTATTGTGCGATCCTAAAACATGATCCAAGTACCACTTTGACCTTCCTGTATAGGGAGAATATTTTTCCAATCTGATTAATTGGCTTATTACCTTTTCCAAATCCCCTTTTCCTCCATCCTTTATTTCGAAGGAAAGTATTTTTAACTGGGTGCCTCTGAATAGGTATACAAATTGCCGCGTATCATCGGCGTCCTTAATGGCCGGTACGATCGAAGAGTTTTATTACTCAATAAATTTTGCGATATTGTAATCAATGAGCGGGAACCATTCGCCAAAATCGAAAAAGCCTCCTGCAATTACATCGGCAAATTTATTATTCTAAAGATGCACAATCACTGCAGGATGGACTGAACGCCAACGGTAATGAATCGTTTTAAGAAATTCGTGGACATAAAAAGAATTTTAGTGATATGAGGTAACTGCGTATGGAAACCTAACCCTACCCCAAATCGAACAAAAGTTGTTTCCTAAGCATACATCCCTAAGCAAATGCGCGTGGAATTGCCGCCAGCTTCCGGGCGGAGTGCCGGGCAGGCCGGAACGGGTTGGCAGCCGCTGCATTTTTTAGAAAAAATGTTTTATCTGGTCAGCGATGGCGGGGATGTCCTTTACCAGCGGGAGCAGCGCGGTGATGCCTGTCCAGATTGTTTTGACAAGGCTTTTCTTTGGCTCTTTTTTTTCAAGTTCAGCGGCCAAATCCTTTACTGCACTGACAGTGTCCGGGTCGCCTGATTTTTTTGCATGTTCTTCGAGCAGCTGAATGGCCTTCAGGGTATCCGCTCCATGGTTTTTCTGAATGCTGACATATGAATTGATGAGCACAGATTCATTTACCTGTACGTTGCCGTCGCCGGTGATGATGTTGTTGTTGGTAGTGGGCATATAATTATAGTTTATTATTTTTTGCATATTTTCTTTGAGGTACCTGTTTTCAAACTGGCCGATTTCAACTTCCATGTTCTGGCTGGAACCCGCGCTAATTTCATTTTCATTCAGAAGTGCAAAATCGAGGATATTTTTTTGCTCAATTGAATAACGGGTTTTTTTAAAAATTTTTTCGGACTGTTTTTTTAAATAATATTCCAGCGCCATGGCCTCCGGTGAACTGTAGCTGAATTCCACCCGTTTTGATTTGAGGGCGTTTAATATGAGCCGGATGGTTTCCTTTTCGGTATGCAGCCTTGATAAATTAATGCGGAGATTCCTTTCGAAACCGGTGCCGCTATCTAGGCCTTCCGGTTTGCATACCAGCCAGGATTTTACGCGTTTTGCCTGCAGGCCCAGTTTATAATAATGAATGCCTGGCGGTTCTGTGTACAGGCATGAACTGGAGCTCACGGTTGTTTTCAGGGCATTTTTTGGCAACCGGGCGATTTCTTTTTGCTGGTAGCTAATATAAAGCATGGGCTCCCCCGGAACGACCCAATTAAAAATTTCGTCCCGGATGCTTTTATGTGCCGTCGAAGACGCCGCCCAGGCGGCAGCCAGCAGGGGGCCGGCCCTGAACAGGGGAACAGGGTTTCCAGGTTCCCCCGCCCGCGGTTTAATACGTACCGGCAGGGCGGAAATGGCTTTAACAGCTTTTTCCAGATCAAATTGCAGGACGGGCTCCCCCCGGCGGGCGACTATCCCGATTTCAAAGCGGTTTACAAAACGTCCGTCAGAATAGAACCGCTTGTAAGCAACCCTGACGCGGTTCTTTTTTTCCGCACTGAGCCGGTTGTCTGCAAACCGGAGGATGCCTGCTGCATGGCAGTAGGTATCCTCGCCTGGCCAAAACTCTGTGCCCCCGTTCAGGCGGTCTGCGACGGAACCGAAATGGCGGATAAAATTTTTAATGGGATCAGGCATGGGCCACGCCGGCGAAAGCAGTTTGCCAGAATTTGCAACAAGTGGCCTGAGATCCAATATGGGGAAATGAATGATATACAGCATAGTTAAGATAAAAAAGAAGGCTGAGCATAAAAGCATCAGCCCTTATAGAAAGTTATGAAGCTTTGTGCTTCGAGCTTTCTATTGATCATAATGTTAAACGCATTCATCCAAATGCATTTTTTCTGCCTAAGGCGGCGCTAATGTAAAATAATATTTATGAACCCACGGAGGCTGACCGGGGAATTTTGCACACATACATGTAAATGATTACGGGTTGATGCGGCTTTCAGGACGACCGATCTTCATTAATGATTATCTTTACAGGCACTATGCCCCTGAAGAAAATCACAGATTACACGGCAGGTCCGGGAAGCATTCATTTTACGGTGCCGCGCAATATTTCCACCATATTGGAAAGCTATGAATTTTTTGCATCGGTGTCGGCTGCAACCAACCAGTTAAAGAACAACAGTATCACAATAGATTTCAGGAACACCGCTTTTTTTGATTCCAATGTCTGTTCCATTATGGGCGGCATTATACACAAACTCATACTAGACAACAATATGGTTTTCCTTGCCAACATTGAACCGGAAGTGGATGATATTTTTCAGCAAAACTGTTTTTATTCTGTCTTTACCAACCAGGTGCAAAGCAGCGCTCCTAGCTTTAATACGGTCATACCCTGCAATAAATTTAGCGCCCATGAGTCCGAACTCTACCTGCAATATATTGAGGATGAATTATTTTCCCGTTCGGGCCTGCTGCAGATGTCCGATCTCCTGAAAAATAAAATCAACCTTAGCTTGCTTGAAATTTTTAATAATGCACATGAGCATGGCTGCTGTGGTGAACTGTATGTATCCGGGCACCATTTCCCCAAGAAAAAGATTATCTGCCTCACCATCTGTGATATGGGTGTAACCATCCGGACAAATGTGAATAGTTTTTTTTCAAAACAATTTAAGGGACCCGAAGCTATTAAATGGGCGGTGCAATATGGTCATACCACCAGGCGGGGAAATATACCGGGAGGACTGGGGTTTTCAATTATTAGAGATTTTTTAAGAGTTAATGAGGGTAAATTGCAAATAATTTCTTCAAATGGTATGTGGGAAGAGTCAAAAGGTATTATATTTGATAGTAAGTTATCTAATAAGTTTCAGGGGACGATTGTGAACTTGGAGTTTAATATAGACAAAAAATATTACATCCTGACAGAAGAAGTTGATCTGAAAAACATTTTTTAATGGTGCTGGTTTTATGATAATTAAAGTTTTTTCAATCATTGATAAAGTACACGCTGTTTCAACGGAGGACGGGGAAAAATTGTACAGGAAGATAACTGAAAATTTTGAAATGTCCCAGGTGGTGGAGCTTAATTTTGATGGGATCAAACTTATATTGTCCGCGTTCTTGAACGCTTCCATTGGCCAGTTGTATTCAAGATACGAATCCTCATACCTGCAACAGCATTTAATACTCTCCCATATCTCTAATGAGGACCTTACCACTTTAAAAAAAGTTACCGACAGGGCCAAGGAATACTTTGGCGACCGGAAAAATTTTGAGAATACCGCTAAACGTACTTAATGCAGAATACATTTCTCTCTGTAAGGGATTACCATATCAAGTCCTCCGATGTTTTCTTTTTTGACAATAATATATGGATGTACCTTGCCTGCCCGCTGGGGAACTATGCCCTGTACAAACAGAAAGCCTATTCCGGGTTTTACAGTTATGTGCTTGAACGTAAAAACCAGATTTTTATCAATTCGCTTGTCCTTGCTGAATTCTCCAACAGATTCCTTAAACTGGATTTCAACCTTCGCTACGGCAATAGGGCAAAACAATACCATTATAAAAAAGACTATGTTGGCACAAAGTATTACCTGGACACCATTGCTGTTATCAATGCAGAGCTGCATAAAATTGTTTCCTTCTGTACCCGTTGCAGCGATGAGTTCAATGCTATCAACTTTGAAGAAGTCCTGCAATTGTTCAATGAAATCGGTTTTAATGATAGTTATTACTGCCATCTCGCCGCCAGCAAAAAGTGGATCATTGTGACCGATGATTCAGACTTCTCCAAGGGAAAAATCCCTGATCTCGGGCTGACCATCCTTAAATATTAGGCAAGCAAAAAAATATTTTACGGGCGACCTGTCCTTTTTGCAGGCAGGCGCTCTTTATCTGCAGCAACTACTCATATATAAAAATGGTCTATTGTTAAGATTCAGGGGGGTCGGTTTTCACTTAACCCCTTTGATGAACTATTAAGCGCTGGAGACGGCGAAGTCAATTAATTAAAAACTATTTTTCTTGTACACCTTGCCAAAAATAAATGAGGTAATTATACCTACCTTTTTTATTTAACCGAAGATATAATTTCTCAATTATTTCTTAAAAATAATAGTTGTACTATTATGTAAAGCATACTTTAATCTCATATTACCATAATCATTTTACATTCCAAAGAAAAAAATTTAAAGGTTAAGGGCGACTGTTTCTACAGCCGCTATTTTTATTTAAAACCCTTGATAGAAATCCGGGCATTCGTTTTTTATAGTGGTAACCTGTAAACAGGATAACACTCGAACATACGATATATAAAGTCAAAGGCTTTCCTGTTTATTCAAAACAGCGTATAGCAATAATAGTTATATTGTTTTCAATCATTTTATAAAATTCCCTTTCAATTATTAAGTGAATCATCTAACATTTTATTATAACTATTTAACAAAAACTCAAATAACTAAATGCATCTTCAAGTACTAATTAAAATCTGATTTAAGAAAGTTTTTTCTTATTAAAATAGTGTGTTGAAAAATATATCATGACGGGTAATAACACAAATGGACAAACAGCGGATAAAGAACTTAAGCGTTTAAAAAAACACATCATTGTTGAAATCATTGAATATATGCAATCGCCGGACAGGTTTGACCACATGCGCCAATTTGCGCTGACCATAGTTCGCCGAAATAATTTGACCATGATAAAGTATTGTATAACAATATGTTTTTTCGAAAGTTAGAAATAAATTTGGTGGTCTATCCGCTCCGGCGTTAGGTGGTCTGCAAGTGTTGGAACTGAACTTTTATTTAATGTAGATAAATGGAGAGATAAAAAGTTTAAGCATTCAGTAAATAATCTTTCAGATCAATTGCCTACCCCTCCACAGGGAGATATAGTACTTGGAATGCTTGCTCCCGCTATTCCTGGACGAAACACATTCAAGGATATTAATAAAACAGTACCTGTAAACCAGACCAAATTTTACAACTCAATTATTGTAGGGTGTAACAAACATGATTTTGCAACTTCGAAAGTGATTAGATTCTTTTCCAGGCACTTTGGATCTACTTCACTTGGATGCGATCCATCTGAAATCAAACATACTGAAGCAACTTTGCATGAATTAACCCCAGATATCCATTTCAGTGCTACAAATTTCAGCAAAGACAAAGAAGGAAGGAAGCACGCAATACAGTCATATATGCAATGCAGCCATTTTGACGAATTTTTAAAAGCTGTTTTTATTACGCCTTCTAAAAATGGATTCTCTCTTAAACAATAATCAATTCTGATTCCCTTGAATAAGTTTACTTTTCCTGTTCCCAATTATTTGTATTGCTAGCTCTTTTATCTGGGGGAACAGTTGATCGAAAATCTTCTTCCTTGATTCAGGTACATCTGAATGGTCAACACCAATTATGTAGACTATTGCTTCAGGAATTTGAAAAACATCACAGATCTTTTTTATAGTTCTTTTGCTGGGATTTTTCAAACCATTTTCAATTTGTGAAATTGAGGTTTGGGAAATACCAGTCTTAAGACTCAAGTCCTCCTGACTAATTCCAAAATGTGTTCTGATTGTTTTTATTGCGATACCTATATTCATAATTATTTATGAAGAAATACTTCGTGAGTAACGGTTATAAACTTCATAATCTCCATAACCCATTCAAGTATTTCAGTTTCACGTTTAGCTTTAAATATTTCGTTTCTTAATAATTTTAAATGCTTAGTTTCTTCGTTGTTTAATTTAAACTCAGCAGAACAGATTACACTATCCAGTGCATCTAAAAGTTCTTTTTTATTATACATGATCTTAAAAAATTGTTTTGAAGAATATTATTACCGTTTCCTGTAAACCAAACAGTAAGTTCTTCTTCTTCACAACCTGAAAAATCATTCATGAATTTATTTAAGAAGGCAATAATTGCCTGAATATGTTTTCTTATATCAGGAATAAGAAATGTAAAAAAGATTTTAAGTGGAAAAATAAAGGCTCTTTTGAACTGGTAAAATTTAAAACAAATGTATTGGTGCAACTCACGAACGAGAGCTTTAATTCTAACCAATAATTTTATACATGGCTTTTGCCTGAAATTACTCTTAAGAATCCTTAACTGATTATTTAAAGTTTCAATGTTTTTTTTATCAAATGGTAAAGATAAATCTGCCAGAGAAGCAAATCGATCTGCATTTGCGATTTGTTCGTTTAAATTGCTACTGATAAAAATCCGGCTAAAATCAAATTGATGGTAATGGTTAATTTCTGAATCTTTAAACTGATTTGCTAATTCAATTTTTTTTATTCTGCAATAATCTGGATTAAAGGCAGATGCAATTTGATACTTGCGTCCATCCTGTGCATGAATAAAAATAAATTTATCCATGTGGAAATATAAATCTGACTGGTATTTTTCAACTAATATTTTAATCCTTTCAAGCTCTTCAAGCTGATCTTTTTTTGTCTTGTGTTTTTTAAAAGACAGCTTATCTGAGGAGAAAGAATATGCGTGTTTGTTAGATTTTTTCTTCATTTAAAATGTAAATATAATAGAATTTTTTAATTATTAACTTTCAGCAATATTAATTTTTAGTTAATAATTGCAATAAAAAAGTTTATTTTGAAGAATGAATTGATTGAGCAAATTCTTATCTTTACAAAAGAATATAAGTTCTTACAAGTAGAAAATAATTAGTGAGTGATTCGTTGAGTTTAATTTTTTTAATCACTTAATTAACTGATTCAGAATATAGTTTAGGGGTAGTTCATATCCCTTCCCCTCCGCTGATATGACTATGAAACCCTTACTGAGTAAGGGTTTTGATATTTAAAAAATAAAAGGTAGCAATAATGGTAGCAATTCATTATTTAAATTTTATCAAATGAAAAAAAGAAAAATCACAATTGAAGCAATTCGAGACACCGGCTATAATTCTTAGGTTGAGTTTTTTTTGTCAGTCAAAGGAACAAGTTATGGAGATTCAAAAGCCGAATATGAATTTAAAAACAACGAAGGCAAAGTTGTAAAAAAAACACCATCTATCATTCCGTTGCAGTTAGAAAGTGTGGCTTTTTATGAAGCATTAGATTTAATAAAACCTTTTGCAAACAATTTTCAAGAATTGGTTGAGAAACTAAATCGCGAAAAAGAATATTTTGAAAAACAGTTTGTAACTTAAAATAAGATTGGTCAAATTGAGTTGCATAAATTCAGCATGAAAACAAGTGACATTTTGAAGCTTTCTTTAATTGAAAAAGTAAAGAATACATTATTTGATTTTATAAAAGCCGAAGAGAAAAAAGAGAAATGATTTAAATTTACACGCTGTCAGAAATGACATTTTAACTAATCGCTCCGGTTTAATACCAACTGTTATTACAGCAACTTTGTTTTTTAATTTGTCCATTTTAATATTGATTTTAATGATAACTAAATCGTTACCATTATTTGGACAAGAGAAGAAACCTTTTGTTACAAAAGTCTGCGAAATTTTAATACGATAGGTTTGATAATAATGCTACTCTATGGCTATAAATATATCAACTTCTGCATTTTTGGGATTTTTAGCTTTGTCGCCATGCACTTCAAAGTCGGTGCTGACAGCATTTCATTTTATACTT
>Ga0206963_10041_pt1 | contig 45819 bp, 37 predicted proteins | sample Alteio_BWOrgHeat_28_FD_152958 | JGI IMG/M metagenome (GOLD analysis project Ga0206963, IMG submission 152958) | Enriched cells from forest soil in Barre Woods Harvard Forest LTER site, Petersham, Massachusetts, United States -... | ecosystem: Environmental > Terrestrial > Soil > Temperate forest >... | reverse complement strand
CAGCATCGCCCTATACTCCGTCCAGGTGGACGTAATATATTTGTTCCCCTTGGCGCCCTTATGCTCCGCAATCTGGTAAGCCAGGTAACCCAGGGACTGAGACATGAATTCAAGGATACTGTTCTTTCTGTTCTCATTGCGGACCAGCACGCGGAACAGCTCCACGAATTTCCCCATGTCGAACCTGTGATCCCTGTCCAGCAGATCGACAAGGATGGACATGCGTTCCATGCGATTGGCCAGCAGCAACAGCATATAGGTCTGATGGAGACTGGCGCCCCGCTGCGTGTGATTGTCCCGGATATGATCGATACAAAGGCGGCAGCGGTCCAGCAGCCCCTTGATCTGGCCGGAAAATAGCTGCAGCACAGGGACGGAGCGCTCCGCCGTCAATTCTTTTTCCAGTTCATGGACGAGATAATTCTGCCCGATAAAAGGATTGTCATACCGGTCTTCTTCGGGAAGATAAAGCAGCACCTCCTTTTCCAGCCCCAGCTGGGCTACCTGGAAAGAAAGCGTCCGCAGGGACACCACCAGCTGATGCAGGATGCGGTGATCGTCGATATGCAGCGACAGCCCCAGGCTTTCAAAAAATTTTATCCAGTCGGAACGCGGGATATCCTCGACCCATTGATAGTCGTCATCACGGAAAAAGACCCTGTTCAGTACATATAAAAAATCATTTTCATTTTGCAGCGGAGGCAGCAGCTTATGACGCAACCGGCCAAAGAACTCCTGCCAGAATCCGCGCGCCAGGGGGATGCCGCTCTCCATCAGCGCCGACGACAAATCCGTTCGCACCAGTTGGGAGAGGACGGCATGCTGAAGATTGTTGAGCAGGATAGGACTGCGGCGCAGGGCAGCTACAGCCGCCGAGAGATTGGCCGCCGCATCGCGCCGGCCGCGTCCCGGCCGGATGACGGAAAAAAAAGACACCAGGAAGTCAAGTCCTGCCTGGCTGTCGGCGATGGGCAGCACGGTGCTCCGCCCGGATTCAGTCTCGATAAAGTCAGGTTGTTTCTTTTTGTTTCGTCCGAACATAAGCAGTTATATTAAACAAATTCGCCGCCGATCATGACCCGGTCGATCAGGTTCGAGCCAAAAGCATACGGAAGATAAGCCAGGGAAGGAAGGGGCCGGGTAAGTATAAGGTTCGCCCTTTTCCCGATCGTGATGCTGCCCAGCCTATCGCCGAGCGACATCGCATAGGCCCCGTTGAGCGTCGCGGCATTGATGGCTTCTTCCGGCAGCAGCCGCATCCGGATACAGCTCATCGCCACAACCAGGTTCATATTGCCGCTCGGAGAAGACCCGGGGTTGTAGTCGGATGCCAGGGCAATGGCGCAGCCCGCATCGAGCAGTTCCCTGGCCGGCTGAAAAGGCATCCGTAAAAAAAAGGCCGCCGTGGGCAGTAACGTACCTATCGTTTCCGAACCCGCCAGGGCACGGATAGCCGGGGCATCCATCGTTTCCAGGTGGTCCACGGATACGGCGCCCATCCGGACACCCGTCTCCACGCCGCCGGAAAGATGCAGCTGGTTGGCATGGATCTTTGGCAATAGCCCGTACCGGAGACCGGCCCTGAGGATCTGTTCCGTCTCCGCCACATCGAAGAAGCCATTCTCGCAAAACACATCGATATAATCAGCCAGCCCTTCGCGCGCGATGACCGGCAGCATCTCTTCGAGCATAAGATCGATATATCCCTGATGATTGTCCCGGTATTCCGCGGGATACGTGTGGGCCCCAAGGAAAGTAGCTTTGATGGAAAGAGGGGATTTCTCCTTCAGCCGTTTTATGACGCGCAGCATTTTCAATTCCCCTTCTACCGTCAGGCCATACCCGCTTTTGATCTCGATAGCCCCGGTCCCCAGCCTCGCCAGCTCCTGTAGCCGCTGCCAGGCCTCCCCGAACAACCGGTCCTCCGACGCCGCCGCCAGTTGCCGCGCCGAGCTCAGTATCCCCCCGCCGCGCGCTGCAATCTCCGCATAGCTCAGCCCGCGGAGCTTGTCGACGAACTCCGCCTCCCGGCTGCCGGCATATACCAGGTGGGTGTGGCTATCGCACCAGCACGGCAGCACCAGGCGGCCGGTGGCATCGATCGCGCCCTCCCCCCCTGCTGCCATTAACCGGTCCAGGTCCGCAGGCAGACCGGACATCGGCCCGTAAGCAGCAATCCGGTCGCCCTCGACATGTATCCAGGCATCGTCGATACAAGGCAGATCCGCAAGCGCCGCTCCCCGCAACACATGACTTTCCGTGCGGGTATTCACCAATTGCTTAACATTGTAAATCAATCTGGAGGACATGCCGTAATATACTTATTTCCCCGAAACCCGGATCTATAAAAAATCCGCCTTGTCCAGCTTTCTCCCGATACGGCAGGCAGCATTGATCAACCCGACATGACTATAGGTCTGTGGAAAATTACCCCATTGCGATCCATCCGTCGTCGCATCCTCGCTGAAAATTCCCAGGTGGTTGCTAAAGGTCAGCAGCTGATCCAGGTTGCGGATCGCATCGTCGACCCGGCCCACACAAGCAAGCGCATCGACATACCAGAAGGCACACACGAGAAAAGTACTCTCGGGGAAACCGATATCATCGTAGTGTTTATAGCGGTAAAAAAGGCCTTTATCCGTCAGCAGCTCTTTCTCCAGTGCGGCAATATGATCACTGGCCCTGTCGGAACGATGATCCAGATAATCCATCGTGATCATGGACAGCGTACTGGCATCGAGGTTGGCGGTACCGACCCCCTGCGTATATAGCTTTCGGACCGGATCATACGTGGTCTCCATCAGCCGGCTGGCAGCCTCCGCCAGTTGCATGGCTTTGTTCATAAGAGCTGCGTCGCCAAAAAGAGCGGCGATCTTAACCGCGGCCTTGGCGCCCGCCCAATGGAACAGCAATGTATTGGTATGCACCCGGACCTCCTTACGAAATTCCCAAAGCCCTGAATCGGGCAGCGACAGGGTTCGCTCAATCTGGCCCAGCAGCCAGGGAACGACGGTATGGTAGCTGTTCTTTTTCCCGAAAATAAGCCGCTTGTCCGTATACAGGGGCAGCAGACTGATCAGTACCTGGCCATAGACGTCATGCTGCGACTGAATATAGGCCTTATTGCCGATGCGCACCGGCTTATTACCCAGGTAGCCGGCCAGGTCGAGCGTCACCTCAAAGAGCTTCATATCCCCTGCAACCGAATAGAGCGGCTGCAGCGAATCGGTAGCATTATGAAGGATATTATAAATAAAATCGAAATACTTTTCCAGCTCTTCGAAATGGCCGATCTGGTTGAAGGCCCGAAGGGTGTAGTGCGAATCCCGGAACCAGCAATACCGGTAATCCCAATTGCGGGTGCTGTCATGAAACTCCGGGAGGCTGGTCGAACCGGAGGCGATGATGCCACCGGTATCTTCGAATTGATGGAGCTTTAGCACCAGGGCCGACCGGATGATCTCCTCCTGGTAAATATCGGGAAGGTAGCAGCTTTTGATCCAGGCCTGCCAGTCTTCGATGGTCTTGCGGAGGAACTCCTCCGCCGTCTCTTTCAGCGGCGCCTCCAGCGGCTCACCATAGGTCAGCACCAGGTAACGGTCCTGATCCAGGATAAAGGACTTTTCTTTTAATATATAGGTCAGCGGGATATCCGTGGTCAGCCTCACCTGCTGCTCCAGGTTGAGATACCGGATATGGTTACTGCCGATGACCGGCTCCGGGATAATTTTACCATAGTCCCCTCTCGGCTGACAGTTGACGGTGATGGCCGGCTCCCCTTCCAGCAGTTCTATCTTCCTTACCAGCATCAACGGGCGAAACTGCCGCTCGTAGATCCGGACCCTGGGCGCACAATCCTTGACGACAAACTTTCCATCCCGGCAGCTGAATTCGGTACAGAGCACATTGGTATTGGTGATATAATATTGACGGACGTTATAGCCATCGGTCGTTGGCCGGATGCTGAAATGGCCGCCATTGTCTTCGTCAAGCAGCGAGCCAAACAGGAAACTGCTGTCGAACCTGGGAACGCACATCCATTTGACATCTGCTTTCAGGTCGATATAGGCCAGGTAGGTGCAGTTACCAACGACACCCATATTATATTTATGAACCGCCATTTTTTCGTTGGTTGAACTTTTAATGATATGCCTCTGGAAGACGGGTCTCCGATGAAGCGGTCTCCTGGCCACTGGTTTGCACCGGTGGCTGCATCAGCGAATTCAGCAGCGGTACCACCCGCTGCTGCGACAGGATCGTATATTGAGCGGCAGAAGCACCGCTGTTTACCTTTATGGTGTAGGCCTCCCCCTCCAGCGCCTTGAACATATCCTCGTCGGTCGTATCGTCTCCTATACACAGTACGAAATCGGGGTCTTGTTCATGGATGATCTTAAGCGCAGTGCCTCCTTTATCAAAACCGGCGATCCTGACCTCGACTACCTTATTGCCGTCTATCACCTGCAGGGTGGTATTCTGGATCAGCTGAGAAAGCGTGTTCAGCAATTCCCTGGACCGGGAAAAGCCGAGCCCCGTCTGCGTGTTCCGGTAATGCCAGGCAATGGTATTGGTCTTCTCTTCGACAAAAGATCCCGCGCATCGCAGGACGAACAACTGCATGACCCTGCGGATCTCCTCCTTCCAGAGATCGGATACCGAGACCAGCTGCTGCCAGGCCCCGTTGCGCATCTTGGAACTGGCGCCATGCTCCGCCACCAGGGTGAGCGGCAGGCCGCCCAACCAGCGGTCCAGGGAAGAGGCATCCCTGCCGCTGATGATGGCGACATAATTTTTTGGATCGGCAGCCAGCCGGGTCAACAGGTCCCGCACGGCATTGTCCGGCGACGCCTCCGACGGGATCCGCGTAAAGGGGACCAGCGTACCGTCGTAGTCCAGCAGGAGACAGCGGTTCTTCGCACGGTGATAATGTTTGTAGATTCCTGCAAACGCCCTATCGTCAAGCAATTTCACTTTTTGCTTCTCCTGCTCCTGCTTGACCTGCGCCAGCTGGTCCATAAAATCGTTGACCCATTTGAACACATCATACTCCTGTAACCGCCGTTGCATGAGCGAGATCCGGTTGCGCTGTTCGTACAGCGGCATCGCCAGTGCCCGGGTGATGGAAGAAGCCACATCGGAAGTATCGGTGGGATTGACAAGGATCGCTTCGTTCAATTCGCTGGCTGCCCCGGCCAACTCGCTGAGGATCAATACACCCCGGCCTGTGCTGCTGGCCACATATTCCTTGGCGACAAGGTTCATCCCGTCCCGCAGCGGGGTGATCAGCGCGACATCGGCAACCTGGTATAGCGCAACCAACTCCTTAAACGAAAGGTGTTGGTAACGATAGATGACGGGCTGCCAGCTGATGGTGGAAAAACGGCCGTTAACCGTCCCTATTTTCTCTTCGATCCCCTTCTTCCGGTCATTATAGGCCGGGATAGTGCTCCTCGAAGGCACGATATTCAGGATAAAGACCACCTTTTCCTTCCACTCCGGATAACGCTCCAGGAAATATTCAAACCCGGCCAGCCTTTGCATCAATCCCTTGGTATAGTCAAGACGATCAACCGAAAAAATGATCTTCTTATCTTCCAGGTTGCCACGGGCCTTATCCCGGATCTGCTCCACTTCCGGATCGGTGGCAGCGGCATGGAATTTATTGTAGTCGATCCCTATCGGGAAAAGATCGATGCGGATCAGCCGGTCCTGGTACTGTAAATTGTGAAAATAATTGTCGACCCCCAGGATCATTTTTACCGACTGGAGAAAATGCTGTACGTAGTCGTAGGTGTGGAAACCGATCAGGTCCGCGCCCATGACGCCATGCAGCAGCGTCTTTTTCCATTCGGTCGGCAGCAGCCGGAAGATCTCATAGGAAGGAAAAGGAATATGAAGGAAAAAACCGATGGTGGCTTCGGGCCTTTTCGTCCGCAGTAAATGCGGCAGCAGCATCAACTGGTAATCATGTATCCAGACCTGGTCGCCGGGTTCCAGTAAAGGCAGGATCTTTTCGGCAAAAAGCTGGTTGATCTGGACATAGGCGTCAAAATACTGATTTTCATAATTTGCCAGCGTCGAGAAATAGTGAAAAAGAGGCCAAAGCACGGAATTCGAAAACCCGTTATAATAGTTCTCATAGAGGTCCTTATCCACAAAAACGGGTAATACGTCAAAGTCCGGCTTGCCGGTTGGCATGGCGATCATCTGGTCCCAATCTTCCTGGGGAAAATCCGCCACACCCATCCACATCTTACCCGTCAGGTCGGTTCGCTGGGCGGAAGCATTCTCAAAATAGCTTTTGATCGCGGAGACCAGACCGCCCGAGCTTTGACGAAGGTTGATCTTATCCCCTTCCTTGTCGAGCGAAAAAGGCAACCGGTTGGATATGATGATTAAACGGCCCATGCGATAGTCCTTTGCTTCGGAGTATTTTATCCGCGATACTTATTCAACAATGGGGCCAACAATAACCAAAATAAAAAGAGCCCCGGGATCGGGGCTTTTTCAGTCAGAAAAGGTAAATGGTTTGGTAATAATATGATGCCGCTTAAAGCTCAGGTGACATGAAGATATAGTATTCATATAATTCCTTTTGGTAAGATTTATAGCCGTGTCGATTTGGAGAATAACCGTGTCATAAATGACCATGGCTTAAACGAAAAGTCCCCCGATCGGGGGACCCTGTAAGTGTTTATATTTAGTTGTTTTCAGCCCAATTTTTCCCGGATATCCAGCCCGTATTCCCGGGCGGTTTCCTTAGCGATAGCATACCCCGCATCCGCATGCCTTATGACTCCCATACCCGGATCATTCCGGAGCACCCGGCTGAGACGGGCGGCGGCATCGGGCGTACCATCCGCGACGATCACCATACCCGCATGGATGCTGTACCCCATGCCCACCCCGCCGCCATGATGCAGGCTAACCCAACTGGCGCCCCCGGCCGTATTGACCAGGGCATTCAGTATGGGCCAGTCCGCAACGGCATCGCTGCCATCCAGCATGGCTTCCGTTTCCCGGTTGGGCGATGCCACGGAGCCCGTATCGAGATGATCCCTGCCAATGACGATGGGCGCCTTTACTTTACCCGTACGCACCAGTTCATTGAAAGCGAGGCCGGCCTTTTCCCTTTCGCCCTGACCCAGCCAGCAGATGCGCGCCGGCAGGCCCTGAAAAGCGATCTTCTCCCGGGCCAGCTTCAGCCAGCGCTGCAGGGAGCTGTTGTCTGGAAAAAGGCTGGCAACCACTTCATCCGTAACGGCAATATCCGCAGGATCTCCGCTGAGCGCGGCCCATCGGAAAGGCCCCTTCCCTTCGCAGAACAGAGGGCGGATATACGCCGGCACAAAGCCCGGGAAATCGAAGGCGTTTGCCAGCCCATTTTCCTTGGCCCTGGCCCGCAGGTTATTGCCATAGTCAAAGGTAATGGCGCCGCGGCGCTGCAATTCCAGCATACATTCCACGTGCCGGCGCATCGACCGGTAAGCGTAATCGATATATTGCCGCGGGTTTTCCTGCCGCAGGACCTTTGCCTGTTCAGGGGAGAGCTCATGAGGCCAGTAGCCGATAAGGGGGTCATGTGCAGAAGTCTGATCGGTCAACGTGTCAGGGATGCAGTTCCTTTCGATCAGGCGCTCCAGCAGATGGACCACATTGCAGCAGACGGCTATGGAAATCACCTCGCCGGTAAGGCGGGCTTCCAGGGCCCGGTCAATGGCGGCGTCGATATCAGCTATCTTTATATCCAGGTACCTGGTTTCGAGCCGCTTGTCGATCCGCCATTCTTCTACCTCGGCGATCAGCGCCACTCCTCCATTCATCGTAATGGCCAGGGGCTGAGCGCCGCCCATACCACCCAGCCCTGCCGTCACATTCAGCGTCCCGCGCAGGGTTCCGTTGAAATTTTTGGCGGCAACCGCTGCATAAGTCTCATAAGTACCCTGGACAATGCCCTGCGAGCCGATATAGATCCACGATCCTGCCGTCATCTGTCCGTACATCATCAGCCCTTTCTTTTCCAGCTCGTCAAAATGTTCCCAGTCGGCCCACTTCGGAACCAGTTGGGAATTGGAAAGAAGTATCCGCGGGGAATCCTTGTGCGTTTTCAGGATGCCAACGGGCTTGCCGCTCTGGATCAATAAGGTTTCATCGTCTTCCAGCTCTTTCAGCGCACGGATAATCAGCTCCAGCGCCTCAAAGTTACGGGCTGCCTTCCCGCGGCCGCCATATACGATCAATTCATCGGGACGCTCGGCCACCTCGGGATCGAGATTATTGAGCAGCATGCGCAACGCGGCTTCCTGGACCCAGCCCTTGCAATTCAGTTTTACGCCGGTGGGTGTCTTGTACCGCACGGGATCGTAGCGCTGATAGATAGTTGTACTCATATTTTATTGCGAGTTTATAGTTCAAATTCCCCTTCGAATCCATCATTGAGGCCGATCCCTCCCGCCCTGGCAAATTCGTCGCAATGCCTGACAAAAGAAAAATCGCGGATGATAGCATGCAGTCTGCTGATATCTTCCGCAAAAATCCGGTCTTCACTGGCGAATCCGACAAAATTCCGGACATATTCATGAGCTGCTTCAAGGATACCGCTGCTTTTAAGCGGGCGACGAAATTCGATGGCCTGGCAGGCGCTCATCAGCTCGATTGCCAGGATATATTCGAGATTGTCCAGCACCTGGCTCAATTTACGGCCGCTGATGCTGCCCATGCTGACATGGTCCTCCTGACCCAGCGAAGTCGGAATGCTGTCTGCACTGGCAGGAAAGCAAAGCGTTTTATTTTCAGTGACCAGCGCCGCGGTCGTATATTGGGGGATCATAAACCCACTGTTGAGACCCACATCTTTCATCAGCAGGAGAGGAAGCCCCCATTTGCCTTCCAGCAACAGGTAGCAGCGCCTGTCCGAGATGTTACCGATCTCGGCGGCGGCCAGACAGGCATAGTCCAACGGCAGTGCCATGGGTTGTCCATGAAAGTTTCCTCCGCTGACGGTGTCGTTTTCTCCAAAGATGATGGGATTATCGGTCACGGAATTCAATTCTATATCCGTCAGTTGACGCAGGTGAAGCCAGGCATTCCTGGAAGCACCATGCACCGGAGGCATGCAGCGAAGAGAATAGGGATCCTGAACCCGGCCGCAATCCACATGACTTTGCATAATAGCGCTCTCATGCAGCAACAATCGCAGCCGCTGCGCCACCAGCCTGCTGCCGGCATAGGGGCGCAGCCGATGCAGCCGCTCGTCAAACGGAGCCTTGGTACCCGTAAGGGCCTCCAGGCTCATGGCGCCGATAATGTCGGCCGCTTCGAGGCAGTAATGCAGCCTTTGTACGCCCTTGACCGCAAAAGCAAGCATAAACTGCGTGCCGTTGATAAGCGCAAGCCCCTCCTTGGGGCCCAGGCGTAAGGGGGGCAAGCCATATTGATCCAACACCTCCCGGGCCGGCCGCCGGACAGCTTTGCAAAAGACTTCCCCCTGACCTATCAGCGGCAGGAAAAGATGTGACAAAGGGGCAAGATCGCCGGATGCCCCGACAGAGCCCTTCTCCGGTACCACTGGAATAATGTCCTCCTCGATATGCCATACAATACGTTGCAGCGTTTCCCATTGAATGCCGGAATAACCTTGCGCCAATGCATGCACCTTCGTGATCAGCATGATTTTTGCAATTTCGGGTGATACGGCCGCCCCTACCCCTACACTATGGCTTTGAAGGATCTTATGCTGCAATATAACAGTGTCTTCTTTGGAGATCTTTGTATTGGCCAGGATGCCGAAACCGGTATTCACGCCGTATACCGTCGTACGGCTGTTTACTATATCCGATACGTATTGCTGACTTTGCCTGATCCTTCGAACGGCATCCGCTGAAAATACCCCTTTCCAACCCTGCTCCGCCAGCCCAAGCACTGACCGGATACCCAGCGTATCGCTTCCATACTCAAAATTCTTATTGTCCATGAGAGATGATTCTATTCTAAAATTAGCTCCTTTTCATAATACTAAACGGCAAAAGGCCGCTACCGGATCATCCGCCGGATAAATTCTTCCCGGCGGCGGCTGGCCACATCGATGGAGCTGCCGTCTTCCATAATCACGTTGCCTCCCCTGCCCTTATGATATTTTTTTATCTGAAGAAGGTTGATGATATGGGAATTGTGCGCCCTGAAAAAGATGGATTCCGGCAACAGCATTTCGTATTCCTTTATGTTCCGGGTAGTCAGGAGCTGTTCCTTATTCTGAAGATGAATAACGGTATAGCTGCCCTTTGCCTCGAGCCGGATAATATCCCTGATGACGACGAACATCAGACCGGTTGGTATCGGGACCGCCAGCTTTTGCAGGTTCAACTGATAAGTACCGATGTTCTCCTGGAAGATTTTCAACTGATCGGTTAAATTTTTCTCCTGTAATCTTTCGGCGGCCCTTGCCACGGCAGCCACCAGTTCATCGATATCGATCGGCTTTAGCAAATAATCCAGCGCGCTGTATTTGAATCCCCGGATGGCATATTCCGCGAAGGCAGTCACGAAGATGACAAGGAAATTAAGCGGTTTTAGCTTGTTGAGAAGATCGAATGCATTCCCCTGGGTCATCTCAATATCCAGGAATAACAGGTCGGGCTTGGACGCCTGGATAATCTCCATCGCTGATTCCACCCCAGCCGCTTTCCCGACAATGTTTATCTTGGGACAATGAGTTTCCAGGAGCCTTTCCAGTACCCGGATGCTGTCAATTTCATCATCTACCAATACGGTTCGGATCACATTACAAGTTTTTGAGTGGTTTTATGAAATAAGGGAAGTGTTAAAATAACAAGGGTACCGGCAGGCTGACCATCCTCCAGCAGATCGATTACCTGCACTTCGATCCGCTTTTCATAGACCGCATTGATCATCCGAATGCGGTCAGTGGTCAGGACCATGCCTTTGGATTGATATTCAATATGTTCACGAGTCTTATAATGGGCTGCTTTTTCTCTGCCGATACCATTATCCCTGATGGATACTACCAGGTTTTCACCTACTATGTCTAATTCCACCCTGATATACCCATTTCCATCGGTCTTATGGCGCAGACCATGCCGCATGCTGTTTTCGGCGTAAGGTTGCGTCAGCATCGGAGGGATCAGCGTGGCTGCTTGGTCGATTTCCGGCGCTACTTCGATGGAAAAATTCATCTTCTCTTTAAATCGCAATTTTTCAAGCGTCAGATAGGTGGACAGGTAATTGATTTCTTCCTGTACCGAAATCAGCGGCTTGGACGAATTGTTGAGGGTGGCGCGGATCAGTCTGGCTAACCCGACAATATATTTATTGGCAAGGGACTCATCCTTTTCGAAAATCAATTGCTGAATGGAACTCAGGCAATTGAAGATAAAATGCGGGTTCATCTGGGCTTTAAGCGCCGTATGTTCCATTTCCGCCATCTTCCTGGTAAACAGTTCCCGTTCGCGCTGCTGTTTCCTGATCCTTCTCAAACGCAGGGACACCAGCAACCAGGTTAACAGCAGGAAGCACAGGATCAGGCAGCCCAGGAACCAGGTCGTCCTCCAGAAAGGTGTCTGCACCTTGAAATGCAGCGTAAGCACATTACTGCGGGTGCCGAATTTGTCCAGGGCCATCAATTGAAGATTATATTCCCCGAAAGGCAGGGAGGGATAGTCCAGGAAAGATAACCTGGATTCCTTCCAGGCCGTATCAAGATTTGACAATCTGTGCAGGTACCTGATCTCGCCCGCCGATTTATAGGAAATGCCCACAAATTCGAAATGAATATTATTGTTCGTATAGGGCAATTCAAAGTGCGAGGTGTCCTTTATCCTGTCAACGCCGGAACTGCTGATGCCCAGCCACAGGAGGCGACAGCCGATGCCGCTGTTCATTTTTGTCTCGTCAAAAAGGCTGACCCCCGCAGCGGTTCCCACATATACCCTGGGGCTGTCTGCATAAATAATATTTACGACATTGGATGCAAGCCCGTCATGATAGGTATACTGTACGACAGGATAGTCAGCGCCGTTCAGCGTGATCCTGTTGAGTCCTTTATCCGTTCCAACCCACAGGTAATTCCCCTGCACGGCCATCGTCCGGCAGATATCGCTGCTCAACCCTTCCCTGGTCGTGATGACAGCTGTCACCCGACCGTCTTTGTAACCGATAACCCCGGCATCATTATAAGATGAAACCCATAAAGTGCCGTCTTTCGATTCGACAATAGCCGATATCCGCTTTCTGAAAAGCGGGATTTTTTGCCCCAGGTATACCGTCGACTTGTCCTTCGTTATCATATACAGACCGTTCATCGTACCAATATACGTCGTCCCTTTGCTGTAAAAGATAGCCGTTGTCCGCTCCCGCCACAAGGTATCGATGATCCGGGGGTGATTCGGATCGATGCTGAATGCGCCGGAACTGCAGGGGAACAACAATTCACCGTTATCCTTCCGAAAGAACCCCTTCACGCCGGTTTGAATTACTGTGAGATAGGACGAGCCTATGGTCAGAATACTGGTACTCGTCCCGAAAATCATCCGGCCATCCTTCAGCCTTTCAGCATAAACGACCCTGTTCTTGTCACCCCCGGGTACTTTCACTGATACGTATCGACCTAAATCAGGCAGGCGGAACTTAAGCAACATATCGTTTCCCGTACCGACCAGCAATTCTTTGCCGACTTTTCTGATCATATAGACCGCGTTTGCCATCGAAGAGACCGGACCCAGGTTTATATTTCTGAAATCGTCCGAATTCAGGCGAAAAAGACCACTCCCGAGCGTCGTAAACCACGTATTCCCTTCGTCGTCGCGGAAAACCCTGGAAACATCCTTCCCGGGTAAGAATTGACGCGACTTTTTCGTCCGGATATTGTATTCGATCGATCGGGAATGTTCATTCCGATAGACAAGGCTGTCGCCGACAATATTCCATCCGATATGCTTATACCAATAATACGCGAAAGGAAAATGGATTCGCTCGCCCGTATAGAAAGAAAGGAGGCAGGCGCTGTCAAACCGATTCCGCCAGACAATAGCAGAGGGGCTAAGGTCGATATAAGCGGGATGCGTAACAGGTTTGAAATCCGAACTCGAATAAATTGGCGTAAAATGCCGGCCCGCCAGCTCATAGATGATATTTTTCTCTTGCACGAGAAAATGCCCCGACCGGCTTCGACAAATAGAATAGCAGCCGGTAATGGGTGCCCCGCCGACAGAATCTAATTGTACGACCTGCCCGTCCCGCCCGATCAGTTGCAGCGCCCTGCTTTCCTGGACCAGGATATTCCCGTCATTATCCTCCGCAAAATGCTGGATGTTCTCCCCCAGCCTTATGCGCCTCAGCAGGGAGTCGTTCTCCTGGTTATAGATCTTGCCGTTAAAATAATAACAGATCGATTTACTAAAAGGCGCCATCCATACCCTCCCCTTCGAGTCTGCGAACATATTCAGTATCTCCACATCGGAGAGACCGTCTTTTGTGGTATAGTTCACGAAATGAGTCCCGTCGAACCGGCTGACACCGGTCTCCGTACCTACCCAAATAAAGCCATTCCTGTCCTGCGTGATACAATAAATGGTAGAACCCGCAAGACCATCGGAAATATCGAAATGGGTATAGCTATATTCCTGGGCGAAGGAGGAACACGGCAGCAAACGAATAAGAAAGCTCAGGAATAGGATTCTTTTCATTAGACCCGATAAAAATAATGTTTATTTGAGCAACCGTTGCATGAATTCATCGCGGCGGCGACTGGCCACCTCGATCGAACTGCCATCCTCCATAATCACATACCCCCCTCTCCCTTTCTGATACGATTTGATCTTGTTCAGATTGATGATATGCGAGTGATGGACCCGGAAGAATGTACTCTCCGGCAGCAGGTCTTCATAGTACCCGAACGGCACTGTCGCATTGACCTTGGTCCTGTCCTGCAAATGAAGGATCGTATAGGCCCCTTTCGCCTCCAGCCTCACGATATCGCGCAGCGCGATAAAGGTCAGCCCTGTCGCGATCGGAACGGCCATTTTCCGCTCCCCCGGGTCGACCCGCATGCCATCCAATAGACCTTTTACCCGCTCCAGGATGCCGCTTTCCGCCTGTCGGCCGGACAGTTTGTCTATTGCTGCACATAATTCCCGGATGTTCACCGGCTTTAGAAGATAATCTATGGCATTGTACTTGAAGGCCCGAACAGCATGGTTGTCGAACGCCGTTACAAAGATGACATGAAATGGGGTCGTCACCAACCGGTTTAGAAGATCGAAGGCATTCCCCTCGTTCATCTCAATATCCATGAAGACCAGATCCGGCCGGACATCGCTTATGAGGACGGTAGCGGTCTCCACTCCGTCAGCCGTGCCGACCACGCGGACATTCGGACAGTAATTTTCGAGGAGCGTTTGTAATATCCTGTTACTGTCGGTTTCGTCATCTATAAGAACGGCTCGTATCAAAGGCAGCATTCTGAGGTTGAAGGATAAAGACTAAGGTGTTTTGCCTGGCAAATGAACATTCTATAAATCCTCATTTGAATAAAGTAAAGATAAAGGGAAATTAGGGGATTGGAAAAAAAAGCGCATCTCCCCGAGTTGCCCGTCCCGGCGTCTTACCCGAACACCGGGAAGCTGATCACGATCCGGGTACCCTCCGGCCGACCGGCATCGTTGTGCAGATCCTCGATACTGACGTCAATCTGGCTCTTGTATAGCACATTGATCATTTGAATCCGCGCCGACGTCAACGACATTCCTTTTGACTGGTATTCGATATGCTCTCCCGTCTTATATTCCATCGCCCTTTTTCGCCCGATGCCATTATCCCGGATCGTCACCACCAGCCTTTCCGCCTGCCTCCGGAAATGGATCCGGACATATCCCTGTCCACTCGTCTTATGACGAAGTCCGTGCCGGACACAATTCTCTACATACGGCTGTAGCAGCATCGGGGGCAGCAGCATCCTATAGACATCCAACTCCGGCTCCGTATCGACAACATAATCCATCTTCTCTTTGAACCGCATTTTCTCCAGCGCCAGATAATCCGAGAGATACTCAACCTCCTCCGCTACGGAAATAAAAGGCCGGGAAGAATGGTTCAATGTCGCGCGGATCAGCCTGGCAAAGCTGGAAATGTATTCATTGGTTGCCATCATATCCTTATCGAATACGAATTGCTGGATGGAGTTCAGACAATTGAAGATGAAATGCGGGTTCATCTGCGCCTGCAAGGCTATATGCTCCAATTCCGCCATTCGCCGGCTCTGCATCGCCTTTTGCTCCTGCTGACGCCGGACCCGCCGGGTACGCCAGCCGATGAACAGCCAGGTAACGGCGATAAGGATCGCCACCTCCAGGAGATTGAACCAAAACCGATTCCAGAACGGCGTGGCCACCTCAAAGGGGACCTTCAGAAGCTCACTCCGGGTCCCGAACCGATTGATAGCCTGCACCTGAAATTCGTACCGGCCGGCAGGAAGCGTGGGATAGTCAAGGTAGTTATCCTGCCTTTCCTTCCAGGTGCTATCCAGCCCGATCAACCGATACCGGTAGCTGATCTTTCCCACCGACCGGTAAGAGATACCGGCGAACTCGAACCGGATATTGTTCTCACTCACCGGCAGCAGCAGGCTGGCCGTATCACCGACCCGGTTTTGACCGGCGCTGATCACCCCCAGCAGATTCAGCCGGCATTCGTCACCGGTATGAACTTTAGTTTCGTCAAAATAGCTCAAGCCCGCGGAACTGCCGACATAAATAGTGGAACCAACGGCGTAAATCACATTGATGATGTCGGATGCCAGCCCGTCATTGGAGGTGTAGCAGGTGACAGGATAACCAGGCTTATCCAGTTCAATTTTATAAAGCCCTTTGTCCGTCCCCACCCACAGAATATGATCATGCAAAAAAAGACAGTGACAAACGTTGCCGGTCAGGCCCTGTTTTGAGGTGATCGTAGCAACGACCCGGCCATTGGCATAGCCGATAACGCTGTCATCGTAGGAGGCGATCCACAAAGTGCCGTCATCGGATTCGGTCAAAGCTGCGACCCGGCTCCGCAAAAATGGATCCTGGCTTCCCATAAACACCGCCGGCTTCTTTCCTGCAATTTGCCAAAGCCCCTGCATCGTTCCGAAATAGCTGGTATCGTGCTGACAGTAAACTGCGGTGATCCGGGCGCCCCACAGCAAATCCGTTATACGCAAAACCCGCAGATCAAAAATGCCCGCCCCCCATAAACCACCCAGCAGGATACGGTTTGCGTCCATCACGGAGGCCGACTTGATCCCTCTGCCAACCACATAGGTATAAGAGATCTTATAGTCGCTGATATCCACATCGTTATCTCCGCCCCAAATGTAGGTCTCCGGTCCGAACTGATGGATAAAAAGGATTCGGTTACTCCCGGTAGGGATACCGCGATGCCCTTTCTTCTTTAATTTCTTGTTCCGAATGGCAAGAGAATAGATTACGTTGTGATTATCGCCAATCAGCAGCCCGTCTCCCGTCATGTTAAGGGCTATGCTGTGGACCGATGAAACCCCGAAACCATTTTCAGGAAGCCGGATCGTCCTGATCTCGTCCGAATTAAGCCGGAAGATCCCTTTCCCAAGGGTCGTAAACCAGAGGTTGCCCGCATGATCGCCGAACGTCCTGGAGACTTGTACTCCCGGAAGCATCCTTCGACGGACAATACCCCGGGACATACTATATTCCAGTACCCCGGATAGCTGATTAAGAAATAGCAGGCTGTCATCAACAATGGAAAAGCTGACATGTAAAGATAGAGGATACGCTGTACGATACGATTCTGTTTGACTGGTCACCAATGAACTGATCCGATCCTCAATCGAATCGACATTTACGACGCTCCAGGAAGGGGAAAGGGTGATAAAATTGGCATTGTCGAGGGGAAAAGAGAGATTCCTGATAAATGAAAATCCGGAATCCGACAGCCCGAAAAGCTTATCCCCGATCTGGACATTGAAATTTCCGGCCGCGCTCCTGCTGGCGCAAACGCTTCGGGTGATCGGCTCCCCGGCCGCAGAATCATATCGTTTGATCCCGCCGTCAGCCCGGACCACATATATGGCGGTCTTTTGCAGGATCAATATATTGCCATGGGCATCTTCCGCGAAATTCTGCACATCGCCTTGCACCCCCATGCTGGAAAGGAGCGAATCGTTCTCCACGTTGTGCATCCGCCCCTCGGAATAATAACAGATCGACTTCCGGAACGGAGCCATCCACACCCGCCCTCTCGAATCTCCAAATATATGAAGGATCTCAGCGTCCGGCAGCCCGTCCGCGGTGGTGAAAGTCCTGAAGTGGATCCCGTCGAACCGGCAAACGCCGGCTTCTGTACCCACCCAGATAAATCCCTCCCTGTCCTGCGTGATACAATATACCGTGGAACTGGCCAATCCATCCCCAATATCATAGTGCGTAAAGCCATACTCCTGGCAAAAGGCCCTTTGCCCTATCAACAGGAATAGCATATAGTGAAAGGCAATAACGCATCTCATAAAACCCGATAAAAATAGGGTTTATTTCTCAGGATGATCCGGCTTTTGCCGATCACGGCGCCGACATTCCGGCAATACCCCCGAAACTGACCAAATGAATATCCCGCTCGCCGCCCCCCGCCGATCCGCGACAGCAGGATCCCGATACCGAAGATGGGGATCTCGATCATATACGCTAACAGCTGAACGAGGAACCAACCCGCTCCATACTGCTTACGGATCCGAACAAAATTAGACAGCATGATCTGCAGCCCCTTGCGGTCATACAGATTGTAATAACCTTTCCCGAAGGACCCGAAACTTTCATTCGCCGACGCACCCTGGATATGCACGAGATGAAACTGCCCATATAGCGCGACCTTCCCCAGCTTCCTTAACCGGCTGCACCATTCGATCTCTTCCGCATACAAAAAGAAATCCTCGTCCATCAGCCCCGCCAGCGCGATAGCTTCTTTTTTCACCATCAGGAACGCCCCATTGATCCAGTCAACCTCGACCAGGGATCGGGCATCCGGGATATTCGGCACTTTCGCCCCCGAAAGACGACCCGCCCGCTTGACCAACGCCCCCATAAATGGCAGCGGCAGGAGATAGTTGAGCCCGCCCCGCACAAAAAAACTACCCGCAATCTGCGGCGTCCGGTCCGGGTTCAGCAGCTGAACCCCACAGGCCACATAGGCAGAGCCGGCAAATTCCCGGTAACACCCTTCGATTGCCCTGCCCTCGACCAGTGTGTCCGAGTTGATTAAAAGAACTACCTCGGCGCCCGACTGCCGGATACCCTCATTGTTGGCCCTGGCAAAGCCGGCATTGTACTCCATCTGGATCCACCGGACGGACGGAAAAACAGGGCAAACCTTTTCCCGGCTGCCATCCCCCGACGCATTATCCACCACGATCACCTCAAAAGGCAGCGTCTCGGTCTGGTCATAGATGGTCCGCAGACAATCAATGACCATCTCCGGCGTTCGATAATTCACTATGATGATCGACAGTTTGATCAAGCGCTATTCTTCTTTTTTGAAAAAGGGAATCCCAACAGGGCCACCAGACCCGCCGCACTGACAACCAGCGTATGCTTTAACTTCATCAACGGCACGTAAAAGACGACCACCACCGCCTGCCACCGGGACAAGGTCCAGACTTTACCCAGGTATAGCCGGTATTTCGGGCTGTTGTTCTTCCGCACCGCATTGAACACCGCAAATTTCCGGTAAAGAAGCATCAGCTGATCCCCCGGAAGCTTCCTCTCCAGCCCGGCAAGCTGTCTTTCGATCATGATCTTTGCCAGATCGTTGACCACATCCCCCTGGGTTGAGGTAAGCGAGGATTCATGTTCCCTGTAATAATACAGATCATAACGCGGCAGATAGCTGAAATTGAATTTAAGAAAGGCCCGCATGAAAAAATCATAATCCTCGATCAGGAAAGCTCCGGGATTATAGCCTTTGTTGGCAAAAAAGATCTCGCTTTTATACAGGAAACAGGCACCGCAGCCCAGCCACTCGGTAAATCCATCATAGATATTGTTGAACTTCCTGCTCCCCATCACCCGGTCCTGATCATCCACCAGGTAATAGTCCGTATATACCAGGTCGGTCCCCGGATCCGCCGTGAGCTTCCGAACGAGGACCTCCAGCGCTTCGGGTGCATAATAGTTGTCATCCGAGGTCCAGCTATGATATTTGCCCCTGGCCTGCTCGAACCCCGTATTCAGCGATAGCGGCAATTTTTTATTGAATGCGTTGTGGATGACCCTTACCCTCGCATCGGCCAGTGCATACCCATCCGCAATAGCGCCGGTGTCGTCAGTTGAACAGTCATTGACGATGATGAGCTCGAAATCCCCGAACGTCTGTGACAGGCAGCTGTTGACCGACTTTCTCAAATAACGGGCGCCGTTATAGGTCGGCAGAACGATCGAGATCAGCGGCGTTGCCATGATGTTTCATTTAGCAGGATGTCGACAATTTTGCTGGCGCTGGTTCCATCCCCATAGGGATTGACCGCCCTGGCCATCCGGTCGTATTCGTCGGGATCATCCAATAGCCTCCGGGCATACAGCAATATCTTTTCCTTCGAAGTTCCGATAAGCACGGCGGTGCCCGCCTCGATCCCTTCCGTCCGCTCCGTCACGTCCCGGATCACCAGCACCGGTTTACCGAGCGCCGGCGCCTCCTCCTGTATCCCCCCTGAGTCGGTGATCACCAGGTAGCAGTGGTCGAGCAGCCAGATCATCGTTGCATAATCCACCGGCGGGATCAGGTGGATCGCGGCAACATTCCCCAGCCGGGCATGCACCACATCACGGATATTTGGATTGAGATGGACAGGATAGATGATGCTGACGTCCGGGTAGACCCTGGTCAGCTCCAGCAGCGCATCGCAGATCTCCTCGAATGGCCGGCCGAAACTTTCCCTCCGGTGACCCGTGACCAGGATCAATCGCCTGCCGGGCGCAATAACCGGGATGTCCGCCGGACGTCCTGCAGCTTGCCGCACTTTCTCAACCCCATACAGCAGTGCATCGATCACCGTATTCCCTACCTGCCGGATCGCCCCGCTCACCCGCTCCTGCCGCAGGTTCTCCGTCGCCAGCAAGGTGGGTGTCAGATGCAGATCGCCCATCGCGCTGATCAATTTCCGGTTGATCTCTTCCGGAAAAGGGGAATATTTATTATGGCTCCGCAACCCCGCTTCAACATGCGCAATGCTGACCTTTGCATAGAAGGCCGCCAGCGCTCCCGCAAATGCGCTTGTCGTATCCCCCTGCACAAGTACAAGGTCCGGCTGCCATTCCAGAAGCACCGCCTGTAACAAGGTCAGACAGCGCGCGGTTATATCGTATAAGGTCTGATTGGGTTGCATCAACTCCAGGTCATAGTCGCCGGCGATCTCAAAGAACCGCATCACCTGGTCGAGCATCTCCCGGTGCTGGCCGGTAAGACATATTTTCACATCGAGCCGGTCCGGATGCTTTTGACATTCCTTGATGATCGGCGCCATTTTAATCGCTTCCGGCCTCGTTCCGAATATAAATAACAATTTGTGCATGACTTGGAAGATCGGTATGGGCTATAATATAGTTATTTTCTCCAACAATGTCTCTCCTGCTGACGGATCGTATAAGGCCATTGCCCTCGCATGCGCCTGTATGCCGATGGCCCCCCACCGGTCCTTCTCCTGCCAGGCTTTTTCCAGCGCTTTGTCCAGGGAGTCTGTTGTAGCCGCAGCAGCGATGAACCCCGAAATGCCGTCCACGATCCATTCAGCGGCGCCGCCCACATCGGTAGCCACGCAGGGCCGGCCGCAAAGCATGGCTTCCACGATGGCCAATGGCATCCCTTCCATATGTGAAGGCATGACCAGCAAATGATTTTTCTCCCAAACGGCACGGATATCATCGGTCTTTCCATGCAGCACGACCCTGTCCCCCAGGCGGTAATAGACCACCAGGTCCTCCAGGTATTTTCGGTCGGCCCCTTCGCCGTAAATATTCAGCTCCCAGTCCCTGCCGACCCATTTCTGCTCGCTGAGAACGGAAAGTAAGATGTCCTGCCCCTTGTGCGAAGTCAGGAGATTACCTACGGTGGCCATCCGGATCTTCCCGGCCGCGGGCATTCCGATCGGACCGGTATTTTTCATATTCACCGGGTTACGGACCACCACGGCATTCGGGATATCATGGCATAGCTGGCGTTCTGCCGTATGCCGGCTTCTGTCGGAGATAAAACATACCTTCCGCGCACGTTCATAGGCCTTCAGCAAAATTCGTCTTTCCGTCTCCGGCATTCCGCCCGCGCTATCGGCATTCAGATGCCCGAGAATATAAAAGGCTGCCGCTGATCTTTCAAGACGCTGCAACAGCAATCTTTCACCCGCAATAGAATAACAGGTCCCGTTATACAATATAATATCGGGTCGATGACGGAATACGGGCCGAAAAGGATCGTTGAGCTTTTTTTTGATAAAATTCACCAGCATCCGCAGCTGCCGCTTCCGCGGGGATAACCCCGGAGGAAAATAGCCGGGCCGCTGATACAAAAGGGCCCCCGCCGCTTGAAGCTCCTTCATTTTGGGAGGATTAAAAGGAAAATCGAAAGAAAGATGGATGATCGTATGCCCCTGTTTCAGGGCCGCTTTTGCCATGGCATACCATAGTTCCTCGCTGCCGCCCCAGGGCTCCCGGATCATGGAAATAATGGCAATTTTCATTGAATACCCTTTATTTTTTTACATACGATGACATTATTGAGATAGAGATCCCGCCTGTCGGGTAATATTTTATTGAAGAAAAGGGCCAGGAGATTCAGGCTGGTATAGGTAATGAACCGGAAGGCCGACCTTAACACCGGGATATTCCGAAAATACGGATTGATATGCTGATGGATATACATGATCCATAATTGAAAAACCGTTTCTACATTATTGCCGGTCTTGTCCTGCTGTAATACCTCGAAACCGTGCTTTTCGAACAGGTGACGCAGCCCATAAGACGAATACCGGGCGAAGTCATTGGGGATCTCGTGCTCGCAAATGGCGAACGGGCAGGTGGCGAGCATCTTTCCTCCCGGCACCAACACCCTGTTCAGTTCTTTTAGCACAATATCCGGATCGAAAACATGTTCAAGGACTTCGCTGCTGAAGACAGAGTCGAAAGTTTCATCGGCAAAGGGAATATGTTTGCCGTCATAAAAAACATCGATCTGCTCATTTACATGGGGGTGACCGGGGTTCTCATAATCGATGCCGATATATTCCCGGACATCGAAAAGGGAACGATAAGGCTTGGCGCCACACCCGAAATCCATGAGGCGACCACTCAATTCCGGAGCATATTTGGCGATGCCCCGCAGCAGTCTGCTGCGCGTAAGAAATGCGGGGTACATGATCCCCGGATTAAATTCGTATGCGATCCCAGGCTTCTTCATCATTGCTGTTTGATAGCCGTCCTGCCGGTCTCATCGATCCTATCCAGTAAAATTGGCTGCCGGTGCCCGGCAAAGTATTCTTCCACGGCCTTTCTGGCGCCGATCCAATGACCGTAATCATCCAATATCAGGACACCGCCTCTTTTTAACCGGGGATAAAGATGCTCCAGCTCGTGACGGGTAGACTCATACCAGTCCGTATCCAGCCGCAGGATCGCTATTTCCGGCGGCATAGTACCCGGTATGGTATCCTCTACCTTGCCTTTAATATAATGGATCCTGCTGCCGGGGTAACGGGTCGTCTGCATGCCTTCCTGAACGGTCTCCAGGGTCGAATACGCCCAGATCATGTTCTTTTCCCTATTTGTGTTGATGGCAAGCAGGTCTTTTGCGGAAGCTCCGTCAAAGGTCTTGTCACGGTCATCCGGTTCCGACATCCCTTCATAAGTATCATAAAGAAAAAGATCCCGGTCCATCCGCCCTAAATGCGTCAGCGTATGGGCAACGGCCATCATGCTGCCACCCTTCCATACACCGCACTCCACGATTGCGCCGGGTATATTATACTTCTCTACATAAAGTACTGCCTCGATCAGCGAATAGATGCGCTCGGGACTGGTCATCGTATTATTCCGCACTTTTTGCACTATGTCCTTGTGCAAAGACTCGAAATCGGAAGGAAGGTTCCGGACTTTATCTCTTTTTACAATCTCATAGCCTAACCGCTGTATCGTCTTAGTTATAAGCCGTTTCATGCAGAAATAATAGTTTAAGATGCAATATAAATATTCTTCGACCCCGACCGCTGAAGATAACTGAGAAACCTTTTCAACCCTTCGCGCTTCAGGTCGTCCAGGCGATAATCGAGATACCGGGTATAATATTGGTGCAGGTCAAATTCTTTATAGGGATTTTGTGCGACGATCTCATCAATCTGCTGTAAACCCATCTTGTTCGCTTCATTGAACTCCCGGATGAACCTGTCATCCAGCGGCTTGTTACTGATCCATGCGGCAAATACAAAGGGAAGTCCTGTCATATCCTTCCATGCCTCCCCCAGGTCATATACATGGCTGGAGATCCTTCTTTGCTCCAGAGCGCGATCCCCGATAACTATCCCTGCCGTCGTCCCCTTGATCTCCTGGCGGAAATCCTTTCCCGCTTCCACCAGCTCCGGCTTTATCTTCCAGTAATCCCGAAGCAGGATACGGGCCAGCTGGACCGATGTCCGGCTCTGGTAATCCATCAATACCCGTTCAACCTTTTCAACGGGCGTCTCGCTGAACAGGCAAACCGATGCAACCGGCCCGTCACAGCCTATACAACAATCTCCATTGATATGCCAAACATCCATCCTGGGAATTATCGCCACCGGCACCAGGCCCATATCGATCTCATCTTCCAGCAGGAGGGTCGCGATCCGCGACGGATAGTCGATCCTGAGCTCAATCTGTTCCATGACAGCTGACCTTTCTATTCCATAGAGCAACGGTTTCGTGTTCAGATAGCTGACGGCCCCAACTCGTATTTTTCTGTCCAATTCCTTTATGTTAATTTTGACTGCAAAAGTACAGTAGCTACACTAATTGTACAATTTAATTACACTGCATGGAATTGAATACTTTAACCGCTATTTCTCCCATCGACGGACGGTATTATGAACAAGTACGGCACCTGGATGAATATTTTTCCGAATATGCCCTGATCCGGTACCGGGTATTGGTGGAAGTGGAGTATTTCCTGTTCCTTGCCGGAAAGAAATTTTTCTCATTCCCCCTGGCAGGGCGACGGAAATTGCAGGCCGTGGCAGAGCAATTCAGCCTTGAGGATGCAATATGGATAAAAGAGGCAGAAAAGACAACCAATCACGATGTAAAGGCGGTGGAATATTTTCTAAAGACTAAGTTAAACGAAGGGAAGATGGATGCCGCGGGGCTGGAGGAATGGATTCATTTCGGCCTCACTTCGCAGGACATCAACAATACGGCCATTCCCCTGCTGTGGAAGCATGCCCTGGAATTCGAGTACCTGCCCGCACTGCTGAACCTGAAGCGGCAACTGGAGGTACTGGCAAAGAATTGGGCGGCTATTCCTATGCTGGCGCGAACCCATGGCCAGCCCGCCAGCCCCACGAGGCTGGGCAAGGAAATAATGGTCTTTATTGAGCGGATCGAGGACCAGGTCGAACTGTTGATCCAGGTTCCTTTTTCGGCCAAATTCGCTGGCGCTACCGGCAACTTCAATGCGCATTATGTCGCTTTTCCCGGGAAGGATTGGGTCAAGCTGGCCAACGAATTCGTCGAAGGCACGCTGGGCCTGCAGCGCCAGCAGTATACCACACAGATAGAACATTACGATAACCTGGCGGCGCATTTTGACGCGATCGCACGGATCAACACGATCCTGATCGATTTCTGCCGGGATATATGGACATACGTCTCCATGGACTATTTTTCACAAAAGACGAAAAAAGGAGAAATCGGATCTTCGGCTATGCCTCATAAGGTGAACCCCATCGACTTTGAAAATGCGGAGGGCAACCTCGGACTTGCGAATGCCCTGTTTGGGCATTTTTCGGCGAAATTACCGGTGTCCCGTCTACAACGGGATCTCACGGATTCGACGGTCCTCCGCAATATAGGAGTTCCGTTCGCGCATACGATCCTGGCGCTGAAATCCATCGAAAAAGGCCTGGACAAGCTGGTGTTGAATAAGGAAAAATTGCATCAGGACCTGGAAAATAACTGGGCAGTCGTCGCCGAGGCCATCCAGACAGTTCTGCGGAGGGAAAAGTATCCCAAACCGTATGAAGCGCTGAAAGAACTGACCAGAGGGAATACAGGGATCACTCAGCAGTCCATCCATGCATTTATCGATACGCTGAAAATTTCGGTTTCCCTGAAAAAGTCGTTGAAAAGCATAACGCCTCACAATTATACCGGAGTGAGTTTTTGAATAATTTCACACTCACCCGGGTGCCATAGACCTCCGGCTTCCGGGGATCATTGCCGGGACTTAAAGTTATGAAAAAAGCGTCCGCATTCTTTTCTTGATCGTTTCCCAAACCGGCCGGATATCCTCCGACAATTTCAGTGAAACCACGCCGCCGGCATAGATCACCACGAAGCACATGCTCCGCAAAAAGAGCCACAACAGCCCATATCGGCTGCCAAACGCAAGCTCGCAGATCAGAAATGCCACGCCCCCCAGCAGCAGGGTGTACAAGGAACGGAAAGTGAAGGGTTGCAACCGGAATTTCCGGTAAAGGAAGAACCAGCGGATGGCATTGTAGACCGTGAAGGTGAACAGGTCCGCGATGGCCGGCCCCGATATCCCGAATCGCTTTGCCAGCAGGTAGTTCAAAGGCAGGGTCATTCCCGCCAGGATCAGCCCGGAAAGGAAATCAAACCGCCAACGCGTCGACGTGGCGATGATCTGACCATTCACGCCTGTGCCCATATCGACGATCCGGGCCAGCCCGATAAATATAAAAACGGTCCGTGCATCCAGGTACAGCCGGTTGAACCCGAACGTGATGATCCCATCCCGGAAATTGATCAGCAGCAGCACAAACATCCCCACGGAAAAGATCAGCTGGGTGATCGAAGACCGTTGATAGATCCGGCTGATCCGCCCATGATCCTTGTCTTTCCAGGCCTGCGACAATGGTCCGATCGAAGCGGCCGTAAGCCCGCGCTGCGGAGCCTGGATCAGACTCCCGGCAAACTGCGCCATCGTAAAAAGCCCCACCGATGTAAGACCACCCGGAACCACGGCCGCAATGACGATCTGCGCAAAGAAGAAAGCCAGGTTATATACGACCCCTCCGCTCCAGGCCAGCAAGGCCAGGGCCCGAATCCGCGTAAAAAATTTCCGCGTCACGTTACTGCGGGAGAACGTCGGATGAAGCTGTCCCGACCAGGCCAGGTACGCGATCAGGATAAGACTGATCAGCAAATAGTTGAAAGCATATAGCTTGATCAACGTACCGAATCCCCGGATGACCCCGCAGAGATACAGGATCAGCAGCACCAGCGTCGTCAACCGGAACTGTACTTCCCGCAGATAGTTGGTCAGGACCGATTTCTTTAGCTGCCAGGTATAGTACTCCAGCAACGTATACACCGTCAGCCCCAGCGCAAAAGGGAATATCCAATAATAATAGCTTACAAAGGCCGGTGACTTTTCCTTATAGTAATGGATCACCTGGCCCCTGAACGCGATCCCCGCAATCGCGACCAGGCTGAATCCAACCAGCACGATCAGCAGCGACCATGTCAAAAGATCATTTTTCTTCGACGAAAGATTGGCCTTATAATAGGGATAGAACTTAGCAACCACCGCGGGCATCCCCAGATTTGCAAGCGAGTACATGATCGTGCCGATTGCAAGGAACATTCCACTGATCAATCCATACTGGTCGGGGCTGAACTCCCTGGTCAGGATCAGATTGGTGATCGCGCCCAGGCCAAAACCCAGGTACACAACCCCCGATGAAATAATGCTTTGCTTGCGGATCGTGGTCATTTTTACAAATTTCTAAACCCGCTGTATCCAAAGGTTTTTCGGCCTGACAGGATGGTTGCAAAAATCCGAAGATCCTGCTTGAGGGAAATTTGAGGCAAAAGAAGGATCCTCAGCGACTTTTTGTCTCATATAATCACTGAAAAATAGAATTTGAAAGCTGCTGTTGAACAAAAGAAAATTATGTACACTGTATACTTCGCTCCAAAGCAGTTTTAATTCAAGTAAGTATTCTTTGGTATACTCGAAAGGATAATAAATGTCGTGAAAATGAACAATCACTCCCTTATTCAAGGTAGGTAGGATCTCGGTTAACAGGTAATTTACGTCACTTCCTGGTTTTGAAACATGACTGGAGTCAATGAATAAAATATCATTTTTTTCTAAAATACTGAAGTCTGCCGGTGAGACTTTCTGCACTCTTTCCCTTATCAAGGAAATTCCGATATTCTTATAATCCTCTTTTTTCAGGACATTGTCCAGACAATATTGAGGCTCGGGTTCTACAAAGATGAATTTTGTATTAAGTCCATGCTTTTCACTGGCGTCAATCATACATCCGGAAGAAGCTCCTGATCCGACCTCGATAACATGCTTGGGGCCATACCTTGCCATCATTGCGTGCAATACAATCCCATCCACGTACTGATAGGAAGGACTGTTGCCATAATATCTTTTAGCAGGTTCTTTTTCCCAGGGAATATTAAAACCTGACTCATTATTCAACAGGTAAGCCATAAACTCTTTCTGGGTCTCTTCGTTTAAATCAATTCCCGGCAGGCTTTTTCGCGCCCAGATATCAGCCTGCCTTTCCCGCAAATCATCCACATCGGCAACCGGGCTGTAATAGTGCCCGGGGCGAAAACTTGAATTATGTTTATATAGGTAAGCATATCTTATAAAGGGCATTCGTGTAAGCAGCTTACCGATTATCTTTTTCATATTCATAATGTGATCTTAATATACATTTTAGGAGGTTTTCCAGCTAAATCCCAACGCAATATCTGTCATTTATGGATCTCCGAAGTAAAATGAAATTCGATCTCGGGATTGTTCGTTCGTTCGGTATTTAAAAACCATTCACTCTGAGCAAGATATACAAGGTAGCCGTCCTTGTCTTCGGCAATGTTGGCATGTTTGAAGCGGGTAAAATCTTCCAGCTTTTTCGGGTCTTTGCTGGTAATCCAGCAGGCCTTATAAAAAGGCAGGGCATTGAATTGCACCGAAGCGCCATATTCATGCAAAAGGCGATACTGAATAACCTCGAACTGCAGCTCACCCACACAGCCGATGATTTTCTTATTGCCGCCATACTGAGTGAAAAGTTGGGCAACACCTTCATCGGTCAATTGCAACAGCCCTTTCTCTAATTGCTTGGTTTTCATAGGATCTTTATTGATTACCTCTTTAAAGATTTCGGGTGAGAAAGAAGGGATTCCGGTAAAATAAAATTCTTCCCCTTCGGTAAGCGTGTCGCCGATTTTAAAGCTGCCGGTATCGAACAGGCCCACCACATCGCCCGGGTACGCCTCTTCTATGACATCTTTATCCCTGGCCAGGAAAGTGTAGGGATTGCTGAACCGGACATCCTTGTCAAGGCGGACATGATGGAAGTATTTGTTGCGTTCGAACCTGCCGCTGCAGACCCGGAGGAACGCAATACGATCCCGATGCTTGGGGTCCAGGTTGGCATGGATTTTAAAAACAAAGCCACTGAACTTGTCCTCCCCGACATCGAGATGACGGGTAGAGGTTTCGCGGCTGCGGGGCCCGGGGGCGATCCGGATAAAAGTATCCAGCATTTCACGTACCCCGAAATTGTTGATCGCACTGCCAAAAAATACCGGCGCAACCTTTCCGGCAAGATAGTCTTCCACATTCAGCTGCCCGTGGACGCCGTCTACCAGCTCAACATCCTCCCGAAGGACGGCGGCATCCTTTTCTCCCAGTTTTTCATCCAGCAGGACGTTATCCAGCCGCTCGATCTTTACCATGTCCTCCTCGGTCCCCTTTGTATTGGCCGTAAACAACACTAAGTTCTTGTCATACAGGTTATAGACCCCTTTAAAATCCTTTCCGCTGTTGATCGGCCAGCCCATCGGGTGTAATTGGATATTTAGCTCCTTTTCGATCTCTTCCAGCAGGTCGAAGCGGTTCTTGCCGTCACGGTCCATCTTATTGATGAAGACGATCACGGGGGTTAAACGCATCCGGCAGACTTCCATAAGCCGGCGAGTCTGAGCCTCCACACCATTCACACTGTCTATAACCAGGATAACGCTGTCCACGGCCGTAAGGGTGCGATAGGTGTCCTCCGCGAAGTCCTTGTGACCGGGTGTATCCAGCAAATTGATCAGCATCCCTTTGTACTCAAAGCTCATGACGGAAGTGGCCACCGAGATACCCCGCTGTCTTTCAATCTCCATAAAGTCGCTGGTGGCGTGCTTCTTGATCTTATTGCTTTTGACGGCTCCGGCGGTTTGAATGGCGCCGCCGAATAAGAGAAATTTCTCCGTCAGGGTCGTTTTACCCGCATCAGGATGGGAAATGATGGCAAATGTCTTTCGCTTGCCGATTTCGGCGGAGTACTTTTGTGTCATCGGGCCGCAAATGTACGAAAAAGAGGGCTATTTATCCCCCCTGAAACGGTAGTCCTCAGAAACCGGAACCCGAAGGCATCAGACTGCTCAGATCCTGCTTGCCTTCATAGTGGAAAGGCCGGTTGAAGGTGAGCATTCCCTTTTTAATCTTCACCCGGCCGTCCAGGGTTACCGTCGCATTCTTGTTGCCCATCAATAGCTGTAAGGCATTGCTGAACAGACTCTTCAGATCGACCTGCAACGCAACGGGCACATAAAAGGTATCTCTCCCGGGAATAAAGATGGTCGAATCCAACAGCGAGTGCCCCGCAGGTATACCGTTGATGGCGATATCCACTTTAGCCCTTTTCAGCTGAAGACTATAGGGGTTGGGGTTGAACAACTTGACAGTGGCCGACAGACTGGTCTGTCCGGCCACGATCCGGCTGACTTGCAGATTTTCAAATCCGTAATACTCCGGCGCCTCCGGCTGTTTACAGCCAGCCAACCAAAAGAGCAGCGCTATTGCTGACCATTTCCATTTTGAGCAACCCGATATCCATTGATGCATAGCCTGCAAGATAAGGGGCATTTGCAATAAAAAAGCACTCGCGGGCTTAAAAAACCCGCGGACGCTTTCTATTCAGTAGGGCCTGTCTACGGCACCCGGGTGAGGGTGAACGAACCGTTAACGCCAGTACCCACGGTATAGATCCATTGCCCGGTGAGCGTGCCTGCTACGCTGTCATAAGTTGCGGTAATCGCCTGGGTTAATGGAGGGTTTGGAGAGCCGGTGGTCAACAAGCTCAACGTTGCCGTGAATTTCGTACCGCTCAGTTGCCAGGGACCAGAGGTGGCATCGGAATTGTTGTTATTTCCAATGGCACTAGAGATAAGGTTGCCGTTGGCTTGAATGCTGTAGCTGTAATAAAACGAATCCACATCTCCGTTGTTCAAATACTTGCCTACCCAAAGGCCCACGATGGGGTTTTTGTGCGTTATCTCATACACCGTGTCCTTATTTACAACCGTGTCCTTGTTTACAACCGTGTCCTTGACTATAAGTGTAGTCGTATCGTAGACGGTTGTTTTAACGTTGGTTGTTTTAGTGCAGGAAATAAACGTGTACAGTGAAGACAAAACGAAAGCGCAAAGCAGTGTAATTTTCATGCGTAGAAATTATTGGTTTACTGATTTAGGGTTTGCTATGAATAGTGCCGGGGTAATATAGCATCTTTTTTTTATTCTGGATAACAGAACCTTACCCGCGTACACTCCCGCCCACAACTGCGCAAGATCGACCGATAACTGTGCCGGAAAATTTGGCCAATTCCCGGACAAAGCGGCTAATTCATCCATATTAAGTATCTTTCTAAAAAGAAACCCCGTGTCGAGTATTGCCGAACGCATTAAACAATTCAACAGCAGCCGTCTACCGGCCTATACAGCCTTGAAATACCAGACCATGGCAGAAAACTCCTTTCGGTTTTTCCGGGGTACCTGTCATCTGTTCTACGAGGACCTGCACCAAAGCAACGCCCTGCCCGCCTATCCGGTCAGCTGGATTTGCGGCGACCTGCACCTCGAAAATTTTGGCAGCTATAAAGGCGACAACCGGCTTGTCTATTTCGATCTCAACGATTTTGACGAGGGCATCCTGGCGCCCGCCACCTGGGAAGTGGCCCGGATGGTGACCAGCATTTTCACCGGCTTCGATTCCCTGGGCATCAAAAAGAAAGAGGCGACCCAAACGGCTCAGCTATTCCTGCGGACCTTTTCTTCAACCCTGGCCAGGGGGAAAGCCAAATACCTGGAACAGCAAACGGCCAACGGCATCGTCCGGATCTTTCTGGAAAAGGTCTGCGAACGCAAACAAAAAGAGTTGATCCGGCAGCGGACGGTCGAAGACAGGAAAGGCAATCTGCAGTTCCGGATCGACCGGATCCGGCTGTTCCCGCTCGAAAAGCCGCTGCGCAAGCAATTGATCACGCATCTCAGCCAGTTGCTCCACCATTATCCTTTGCTGAAAGGCCGTTTCCAGGTGACCGATGCCTGCTTCCGCATCGCCGGGACCGGCAGCCTGGGCGTCCGGCGGTATGTTTTTTTATTGAGAAACACAAAAGATCACAAAAAGCATTTGCTGATCGATATGAAACAGGCACCCCCTTCCTCACTGCAACCCTGGGTGACCAATCCTCAGCCGGCCTGGACATCGGAGGCCGAACGGGTGGTAGCCATACAGCAGAGTTTGCAGAATATCAATCCGGCACTGCTGAGCGTCACCACCTTCGATGGCGCCCCCTATGTGATCAAAGAAATGCAGCCCACGGCAGACAAGATCGACTTTTTGGTGATCAGGGACCGCTACAAAGATATCGCCTGCGTCGTGGAAGACATGGCTTTCCTGACCGCAAGCGCCATGCTGCGCAGCGCGGGCAGGCAGGGAGCCGCATTGCCGGATGAACTGATCGCCTTTGGGACCGATACCCATTGGCAGCAAGGACTCATGGACTATGCGACGGCTTACGCCGCGCAGGTAAAAAAAGACTACAATGCTTACTTTAAGGAATATAAGGCCGGTTATTTCAACGCGGCCGGTTAAACGAAGACGATTATGAATATGCTCTTGACATCGGACATCGTCCTGAAATTATCGCTGGCAGTGATCGTCGGCGGCGCTCTCGGTGCGGAAAGGGAATACCGCAGCAAGTCGGCCGGATTCCGGACACTCACGATGATTTGCCTGGGGGCCACCCTTTTCACCATCTTCTCTCAGATCATCGGCGGTACCGGTAATCCCGACCGGATCGCCTCCAATATCGTCACCGGCATCGGTTTCGTAGGAGCGGGCGTTATCTTCAAAGGGGACACTGCTCAAAGCAAGGTTAACGGTATTACCACAGCGGCGATGATCTGGGTAACCGCCGCCCTTGGCATGGCCATCGGCGCGGGCTATCTCCTGATCTCCTTCTGCGCCGCCATGTTGGTCCTGCTGGTGCTGTTTGTCTTCGCACTGCTGGAAAATTGGATCGACCGCGTCAACCAGATCCGGAACTATAAGATCGTCAGCTCTTTTGAAAATGAAACCCTCCATCACTATGAAGAACTGTTCCGCAGGCATCACCTGAAGTTTCAGCGCAGCGGGCAGCGAAAGTCGGCTGAGAACGTCATCACCGGACAATGGATCGTCCAGGGATCGGAGCAAAACCACCGCCATTGTATCCACGAATTGTTTCGCGACCAGGCAATAAAGGAGTTTGAGTTCTGATGCCCGATGCCGCGCGGCAGGCCGAACTCACCCAGGCCGCGGCAGCCCGCCCCTAAAAAAATGTCAGCGTCCAGGTTCTCCCGAACACCCCGCCCGCTTCCAGCCGGTTGGTCCCTTCCTTGTCCACCCATTGCTGGTTGCTGTCGACCGGATCGGCAATACCGCACCAGGGCTCGATACATACAAAATCCGCGTTGGGCGCCGCCCAGATACCCAAAAAGGGAAAACCCGGAAAGTCCATCCGCAGCCCTCTTTCAGTCCTGGCAGACCGGAGCGCAACGCCGGTCGACCTCAGCTGTTTAAACACCAGGGCATCTTTGGCAAAAAGTTCCTTGCTCAGCGGGAGAGTTTGCGTATCCTGCAGCAGCGGCTGCGGCTCCCGCCCGATTAGCCCGTCTTTGGAGATAGGCCACCGGGGCGCCGTTTCCTTATGATCAAATTCCAGGTAATAATCGGTATACACGGTATCCACAACCAGGGGCACCTTAAAAGCAGGATGACCACCGATGGAAAAATACAGCACCCCCGCCGCCGGGTTCTTTACCTCGTAGGTGGTGGACATCCCGCCCGGAAGGAGCCGGTAAATGACCCGGAGCTCAAAATCGAAGGGGTAAACAGCCCTGGTCGAATCATCGCTTCGCAACAGGAAAGTGATGCTATCCGCGGTCTGCGATTCAACTCCAAACTCCCGGTCGCGGGCAAAACCATGACGGGACAGGGAATAGGGTTTATCCTGGTAATAATAAGTGTTGTTTTTCAGCGTGCCGACTATAGGGAACAACAAGGGGGAATGCTTGCCCCAAAAGGCGGCATCGCCGCTCCACATATATTCCTGCTGATGCGTTTTGTGATATAAACTCTGTAATTCTGCCCCTTTGGGATGAATGCTGACGGCACACTCCCGGTTTTCGATAGTGAACATAGCCCGTTATTTTCCTCGCAATTTACAGCAAATGCGTACATTCGATCCATGTTTCGTTACCTGGAAATCATCTGGACCAGCTTTAAGATGGCTCTGCAGGAATTCCGCAGCAACAAGCTCCGGACTTTCCTGTCACTGCTGGGGATCACCTTTGGCATCTTTTGCATCATCAGCGTGCTTTCCACGATCAGCAGCATGCAGCTGGCCGTCAACAACGACCTCAAATCCTTTGGCAATAAGACCATCTACATCGATAAATGGCAATACAGCGGTGGGAATGATTATCCCTGGTGGAAATATATCAAACGCCCGGTTCCGAAATTTCAGGAGGTGAAATTATTGAAACTAAAGGTACCTGACGCTGCTAATATTTCATTCGGTATCGATGGCAACTCAAATGTCGACTACGGGGACAATACCCTTACCGGGGTGCAGTATTATGGCAATACCGAAGATTTTGATAAAATCGAACAGGTAACGATCGGCGCCGGCCGCTATTTTCAACAGGCTGATTTCGATCGCGGCACGCCCTATGTTGTTCTGGGTTACCGGATCGCGGAACGGTTGTTCCCCAAGGCGGAAAAAGCCGTCAGTCATTCGGTAAAGCTCAAGGATGGAAAAACAGCCATCGTCATCGGTGTGATGCAGAAGCAGGGAAAGAGCCTGATCGACGCCTGGGATTTTGACAATTCCATCCTGCTGACGTATAATTTCATGAAACAGATGTTCCGCGAAGATTATAGTAATCCAAAAATACTGGCACAGGCAAGCCCGGCCATCACCTCGGTGGCCCTGGTGGATGAACTGCGCGGCGCCATGCGGTCGATCCGCAAACTGACCCCTACCCAGGAGGATAATTTTGCCCTCAACAATATCGATAACCTCGGTAAATTCCTGGATCCTATTTTTGCCGGGATGAATATCGGCGGCTGGGCCATTGCAGCCCTATCGCTGATCGTGGGCATGTTTGGCGTGGCAAATATTATGTTTGTAACGGTCCGCGAACGAACCAGCCAGATCGGGCTAAAAAAAGCCATCGGCGCCAAGCGGGGGGCGATCCTGATGGAATTCCTGCTGGAATCGGCATTCCTGTGTATCATCGGCGGCCTGTTCGGAATGATCGCCGTATTCGTACTGACGTTGATCTTTTCCGCCGTAATGAGCTTTCCCGTTTTCATTCCATTAAATATAATCTTGCTGGCCGTCTTTATCTGTCTGTTTACCGGCGTATCGGCGGGCATTATCCCCGCTTTTATCGCCGCCCGGATGGACCCCGTGGTAGCTATCCGGTCTAACTGACGGCAGGACGGCCCGGAGGGTAACCCAGCACAGCGAAGTTCATTGGCCCCGTTTAGACTGCGTCAGCCGTTATAGCCGGGTGGAGATTCCTTTTCTTAACTTTGTATCATGTCATCAACCAGTAACGCCCCGATCACCATCCTGGCCATTGAATCATCCTGTGATGAAACGAGTTGTGCCATCAGCCGGGACGGATGGATCTTATCGAATATCATTGCAGGTCAGGCCATACATGAGCAATATGGCGGAGTAGTACCGGAACTGGCCAGCCGGGCGCATATCCAGCACATCGTTCCGGTAGTGGATGCCGCGCTAAAGAAGGCCGGCTGTACCACAGCTGAACTGACGGCGATCGCCTTCACCCAATCTCCCGGGCTGATCGGCTCACTGCTCGTCGGGTCGGAATTTGCCAAATCACTGGCGCTGGCGCTGGACATCCCCTTACTCGCCGTACATCATATGCAGGCGCATGTGCTGGCTAACCTGATACCCAATTACAATGCCTCCGATGACCCGGCGGACACCCGACCCCTCCCCTCTTTTCCCTTTCTCTGTCTGACGGTGAGCGGCGGTCATACGCAGATCGTACTCTGTCACACCCCGCTTCGAATGGAAGTCATCGGCGAGACCCTGGATGACGCGGCGGGCGAGGCTTTTGACAAATCGGCCAAGCTACTGGGACTGCCTTATCCCGGCGGTCCGCTGATCGATAAATATGCCCGCGAAGGAAGTCCTACCCGTTTCTCCTTTCCCGAGCCGCAAATCCCCGGGTTGAACTTTAGCTTTAGCGGGCTGAAGACCGCTATCCTGTATTTCCTCCAGGATCATACGACAAAAGATCCGGCATTCATCCGGGCCAACCTGCCGGATATCTGCGCGTCTATCCAGGGACGTATCATCTCGATATTGCTGAACAAGCTGAAAAAAGCCGCCCGGCAGACCGGCGTAAAAGACTTATGTATCGCAGGCGGTGTTTCGGCCAATAGCGGACTAAGGACCGCCTTCCGGGAAGTAGGAAAAGCAGAAGGGTGGAATACCTTTATCCCACCCTTCGAATATTGTACGGACAATGCAGCGATGATTGCCATTACCGGTCACTACAAATATCTGAATGGCGATTTTGCTCCGCTATCGGTTTCGGCCAGCGCCCGGGCGGTTTGGTAAGGGCTGTGGGGCGGGGTCCGAAAATTTCAGATAGGCATCTTCGAATAGTGTTAAGTGTTAAATTTAGTCTTATAAATGCGGAATGCCTACTTTCAATTCAAGCAGTTTACGATCTACCAGGATAAATGCGCCATGAAAGTGTGCACGGACGCCTGTATCCTTGGAGCCTGGTTTGCGGACAAAGCACCTGCTTATTCTAGCGTGCTGGATATCGGCAGCGGCACCGGTCTTTTGATGCTGATGCTGGCCCAAAAACATAAAGGTGAGATAAGAGGGATCGAGCTGGACCTGGATGCCTTCCGGCAGTTGAAAGACAATATTGAAAAAAGCCCCTGGCGGCAGCTGCTCAAAGTCTTCCCCGGAGACGTGCGTTCTTTTTCCTTTCCCGCCAAATTCGACTTTATTATCAGCAACCCGCCTTTTTACGAGAACGATCTTCCGGCGGCTACCCCCGCGGCTAACCTGGCCCGGCATAGCAAGGAGCTGACCCTTCAGGAATTGCTGGCGGCCATCGACGCCAACCTGGCGCCGGGCGGATCTTTCGGCGTCCTGCTCCCCTATCAGCGTGCAGCCTGGTTCGAGGAACAGGCGGCGACGACTCATGGGTTTATGCTAAAAGAGCGGCTGCTGGTAAGACAGTCGCCCCGTCATGATTTCTTCCGGAGCGTACTTTACTTCTCCCGCCACCGGGACAATTTCATTCCCACCACTGAACTGACGATCCGGAATGATGACGGCGCCTACACGGACGACTTTGTGGAATTGATGAAGGATTATTATCTCTACCTATAGCTCACTTTCCTGCCGTGCATCCGGCCATGAGCTCACTCGCCTCCCGCGTACCCTGCCATCCGGCCTCACTCGCCCGCCGCATACCCAGCCAGGTAATGATATGGTCCGGTCAACTGCCCTTTCAGTACCATCGTCGCCCTTTCGATCACTTTTGATCCGCCGCGCAGCAGATCGTCGAGTACATATTTGATCAACTGCTGTCCAAAATAGCGGGAGGCATCGCGGGGTAGTTCATTGGGAAGATTGCCTACCGCCATGACATCGACGGAACCAGGAAGATAAGGTTCCGTCCGAAGCCGGGACTTTTTATCCACCCCATAGACAGGATTTTGCATGGACGAATCTCCCAGGTTACAGGGTACCGACCCTTCGTGGTCATCGGTGATATCGGCGATGGTCCGGATGTGAAAATCATCATTGGCCAGATCCGGCCATTCGAACAGCCGGGGCATATTCCGGTCCCAGTAGATGCCATTTATCAGGATATCCGCCGTCCGGGTGAACGGCAGAAACTTACAGCGGTAGTCTTGGGGATGCTGATGAAAATCTTTCCGGTGATAGACTCCGGTCAGCGCATGTTCATAAAGGGCCGCCCCCTTCAGCTGCGTAAAGACAGGATACTCAAAAGGCCTTTCCAGGAATTCATCCGGCTCTACCTCTACGATCTCCAGCAGGTTCATGATTTCGAGCGCGCCATGCGCTACCCGGCCCGAGCCGGTGACGACAACTTTGATCTCCGGCAGCCGGAGGCCGAAATAGGTATGGATCAGCTCTCTGAAACTATGCTGCCCCTGCACCCTGTCAAGCGCATAAAATCCGGTGCGGCGTCCATAAGCCATTATTCCATTGTGTGCACCCACCACGCCCGCAAAAAATCCAAAGCCAAGGATACGTTGCCCGTCATCATGTTCCAGGCATTCATAATCGATAAGGGTGATCTCTTGCTGCAGGATGGCCCGGAACATCTCCCGGTTGGCAGCTTGCTGCTTTTTAGTATGGGAAAAGAAAAGATATGTCTTCCCCGCAATCAGGTCCTTTACCGGCACCTCCTTGATGCCAAAAAGAATATCACAGTCCCCAAGGTCCTCGCGGACCTCGACGCCTGCCGACCGGTACTCCTTGTCAGTATAGCAGCGGTCCGACGACGTCTGTGCGATCACCCTGATCTCAGGCGCATTCTTCAGTATCCATTTGCATTGAGCGGGCGTTAATGCCACGCGGTTGTCTGCCGGTATTTTACCTTCGCGTAATAAGCCTATCGTTATCATCCTTTAGCTGGTTTACCTACAATCGGGACGCGCTAAAGGTAGAATTTTTTATTCCTTTTTGGCCGGTCGACCCCAAATCCGTAATATTGCGTCCCGATTTTACCATTCGTCCACAACGAACAGGCCCGGATGGCGGAACTGGTAGACGCGTCAGACTCAAAATCTGGTTATCGCAAGGTAGTGCAGGTTCGATTCCTGTTCCGGGCACCAAGATCATGAAACCCGCTCTGGTAGCGGGTTTCGCTATTGTAGGTTCGATTCCTATCTCTATTACTCTTATAAATACAATATTATTGAGGTTCAATTCCTTACAGCATGATCGATGTGCGAAAATATGTGGGCTGTGCAGTTCAAGTATAATAAATGTGTCCTCCTGGATATTCCAAAGGCCTGATCCTTTTGAGAATATCAGTATTGCAAATGTCTAACTGTGCTGTTTCTTGGACTTGGGAAGCCCAGTGGTTTTAAGCATCTCATTAGCCTTATCCAATTTATCCTTGAAAAGAACTTTATCCTTGTACTTTTCCAGGGAATTGTCGATGCGGACTACAGGTAGTTTGCTCTTATTTAATTCCTTTACCTTCATAATGGCAAATTTAATCATTTTTTCTCTGAGCAAGAAATGCTTCATATTCTACCCCTTTCTCAAAATTTTCCCATTCCCCCTCTTTTTGACCGTAGAGGTCGAAATCCTCCCCTATCTCCAGCAGGTATTTACTTAATCCCATCCTGTATAAACGGGTTCTTGACCTCGTACTACCGGTGGCGTAAACCCAGGCCTCAGGGTGTTTGTCCGTAAATGCGTATACCGTGGCAACCACTGTAGCCAAGACTTTATCACTATCATTATTGTTAGAAACAACAGAGTCATTGATTTCTCCTGTGGTTAAATCCTTATCACCAAAGGCCAAATTGTAAAAGCCCCTTAAATTAGTTTCCCCGAATTGCACCAATTTAGGAATTTCCCCTTTCGGCCCCTCGCTTACGAATTCAAAAACCATTAATGATTTTTCTGCTTTGAGTTCGTACCGTTCAAGTTTCATAGTGCTTAAAAGGGTCTATTAAACTACTCCAATATTGAGAAATCTAAAGGTACGATATGCGAGATAAGCCACGCTATAAAACTATATACATTTCATCTTTCCAGCCCTATGGAGATTCGGGCTTTAGCGAGAGTAAACGCGTTAACTCCTCCATCAACTCCTTCCGCTTTGCGATGTAGAGTATTTTATCGGCAATTTTTCCATTGCTTTTTAGCCACCGGATCAATTTCAGGTTGTCCAGGTAATACCGGTTCTCCACGACTTTGAGGGCAATGCCAGACATGGGCTTAGTATAGATCGTAAGCCGTTGATAGCAAAAAAATAGGTTTCCGGCCGAAAAATAGTATTCGCTGACATTGTTGCCTCTCTCTCCGAAAAAAGTGGACACCATTTTAATTAGCTGTTCGCCGTCAAAGTAGCGAACGATCTCACCGCCTTCCGTTGACTCATCCATGACATCCTGCTGGACAACCCGGATTTTGGCGCTGTCCGTTTTAATCCGAGTATATTCTTTTCTTATCTTTAATATGATAGCCTCTGTACTGTCAACAGTAGTACCAGCCCCGATATTAACAGGTTGCGGATCCTGCCCGGAAGCAATAAGACAAGAAAGACTAATAGAAGCGGACAAAAAAGTCGAGATAATTTTTCCAGGGTAATTCATGGTTCAGGTTTGGTTATCGAAAAATACTCAATTCCACTCGAATATGGCCCTAAGAATTTGACCTGCTGCAGGCATTTTTCAGACGCACAAATAGCACACAAAAAATATTATTCATTGAAAATCAGCCTGTTACGATTCCTGTTCCGGGCACAAAGCCTTCCGACGAAGTCGGAGGGCTTTGGGTAAGCCACTCGTGGAAGTCCAGGGAACAGCGCGGCGTGGAGCGCGCTAATCCTGTTCCGGGCACCCAAGTGGGCAAGACTGAATTTTCAGTTATATTGAACAGAACTTTCTATCAAACTTAAACAACATGAAGCTTCTTCTTACTTCCAGCGGTATTAGCAACACAACTATTCAAAACGCGCTGGTCGACCTTTTGGGCAAACCCATCGTCGAGTGTAACGCCCTGTTTGTCCCTACAGGCATATACCCTTATCCTTTTGGCGCCCGATATGCATGGAACCCGATCAGCGGAAAGGCCCAATTCCCGTTTTGCAATTTGGGCTGGAAAACCATGGGTTTGCTGGAGCTTACAGCGCTTCCCAGCATCGATAAAGAGGTTTGGATCCAGGCAATCGATAACGCTGACGCCCTCCTTGTTTGGGGCGGCGATCCCTTGTACATTAGCTACTGGCTGCAACAATCGGGACTGACAGCGCTGTTGCCATCGCTGCTGCAGAAGATGGTTTACGTAGGCGTGAGCGCCGGGAGCATAGCAATGAGCCGCACCTTCGGAGAAAGTTATAGCAGTCCTAGGCGTTGCAGCGGTACGCCGTTATCTTCAGAAGACATCGTATTCTCAACACCCAGGGGCGAAATCACCAATACCTTAGTTATTGCCAACGGCGCAGGACTAATTGACTTTGCAATTATCCCTCACCTGGATGCCGAGGGCCACGAGGATGCGTCCATGGCCAATGCAGAAAAATGGGCTTCAATGCTGCCGGTACCGGTGTATGCTATTGATGATCAGACCGCCATCAAAGTAGTAGATGGTGAGGTTGAAGTAGTATCTGAGGGGAATTGGAAACTGTTTAAGTATTGTTGATTGACGGCTCGTCAAATGGGCTGCGTTTTGCCTAAGCGAATGAATGCAAAAACCTGAGCGCCGAAGGCGCGGGGCCTTCGGGTAAGCCCCTCGTGGAAGTGCAGGAAACAGCGCGGCGTTGAGCGCGCTCATCCTGTTTTGCAAATTGGAGGATATTGCGATCATCGAACCTCTACATTAAATCCCACTCCGATGCCACGGGCCTTCGTCCATTCCGCCTGACTCGTCTGCCGACGCCAGGTTCCGGAGTTGAAGAAAGCGGCCGAAAAGTACACAGCGCCGGGAATGGCTAAAACTGAATAGGTCCTCAGTAATTCCAATGAAACCAGGATATCTCCGGACAGGGCGAGGTTCAATCCGGACAAATCGACGGTGTAGTCCCCAGGTGCCCTTCCTATCGAAAGAAAAATACTACGCTGCATAATATTCTCAGGTTTGCCATTCAACATCCGAAAGATATTGAGCCGGAAGACGGCCGAGTCGACCCTGGTATCGGAAACATGACAATGAAACTTTTCCAGGCGCCGGGGACGTTTACCCAATGTCATTCTCACCCCCATTTCAGAACCCAGGAAGCGCATAGGGAAACCCACGCTTACCAGTTTTGACGTAGTTGTGTTGCCAACTACCTTACTTCGGCGAATACTGGAAGTTACGACCACTTCAGTCAGCCCCCCGCTCCTGCGCCCCATAACGACGGTCTTGGGTATTTTTTTTAAAGGTATCATGTACCTCTCATAACCAGCCATCGAGAAGGCGAGACTGTCATTTACCAGTTGTGAGTCTACATCCAACTTAAAGCTACCGTCCTCCTGCGTAACCGTTCCGACGTTCTTCCCCGGAATCCCAACGTTGACATAAGCCAGCGGACTATTGTCTTCCCCGTCAATGACCCGGGCGGCGATGGTTGTCACCTTTTGTGATCTGCCAACAACAGGATAAGGTGAGTCCGGGGGCAGCGAATTCGATTCGTTTTTCAGATAGTTACCAAACCAACTTACCGAAAAAGCGGAATAGTCTGGAAGCTTGACGGAGTCCGTTTTTCGGACAGATGCCGCCAGGAATGGGAGGCAAGAAAAGTCTTCGTGAGTGGCGCCTGGAAAGCGAATGTATTTTCGGGGTCCGTGAATTATTGCCAGGTTATTGTAGATGGAATCTGCAGGATCCTCGCTTTGCTCGCCGCCACTTCCGAGATAGGCATACCCGAAATGGTGCTGCCCTGCCTGTACAAGACTCGGGCGGAGGAGATTGAAATTGCTATCCTCCTCCCTCGATTGGCCATAATGATGACGCTCAGATCCGTCGAGCGATAAAATAGCAGCGACGGAAGGGTTTTCAGCCAGCAACAAAGCTGCCGGGCCACCCCAACTATAGCCGATAAGCCCCATCCTGCCAGTATCAATAGACCCCGTTTTCCGCAACATGTCTATGGCAAAGACTCCGTCTGCGACCTGCTCTTTCAGGTCTGCCGGGTCTGTTGTCATGTTTCCCGGATATCGCCCGACGGAGGTAATCGTGGCAATAATATAGCCTCGGCGAGCAAGAATCTCAAAAAGTCGGATATTTTCAAAACACATCCCATTATAAGAGCACATATATACAATGAGGGGGAACCGCCGTCGGATCGGGCTGGCATCCCTATAGCTCTGTGTTGCGAAACGGGTCAGGCTTGCCGTGTCCGGAATCCCCAATCCACTACAGAAATACTCGGCCGTTTCAACTGCAAGGCTTGAATAAATGGTATCATCCTGAAAACTGTTGGCGCGCCGCTGGAAGAGTTGAAGGAACTCGCCGTAATGGATCGGTTTTGCTCCACCAGAGGCCGCCGGATACCAGCAGTCAATCTCGACGGGGCGGTAAAAGAGGCGATCACCCCGCTGGGCTCCGGGCTTATAGCGTCGGCTGGAGTCGGTTAACACCATATTCCGGTAGCCAGCCTGTTGAGCAAGCAAAGGATACCCAGTAAGCAATAAAATAAATAGAGAAGTATACTTCATGATCACTGAATGCAAAAATAACAGCGGGGTTTGCTTAAGCGCCTGCTTAGATGTTAATTCTCTTGTAATATGGCAGGCGGAATGTCTGCTTTCTGAAGGCGAGAAAAGCATAGTGAAGGTGTCCATGCGACTAAAACATATAGGAGCCTGGAGAGGCATACCCGCCACAGGGAAGGAAATCAAAACCATCGGTTACAGATTCTTTCGGCTAAAGGAAAATAAAATCATTGAACACTGGGCCCTGATTGACGGCAATACCATCGAGAACCAGTTGAAGGGATTGTCCCAGGGATGCAAAATAGCGAAATAACCCGGTGGAAAGTGATATTGCACTTTCCGGGCACAGAGGTCTTTTAAGACCACGACAAAAATAGCCGTCTTGTAGAACGGCCATTTTTAGCGTAAATCCTATAAACAATGGTTTATTCAGGCCAACACCATTCCCCCGTCCATCAGTATTTCGGCGCCAGTAATGAAGCCGGCGTAGTCACCGCAGAGATAGGCAACCATCTTGGCCACGTCTTCCGCAGTACCCATACGGTTTAATGGAACCCGCCCTGGTAACGAGTCTTTAATTGCTTTGAGGGTAATTTCGTCTAAGCCGATTTTATTCATTATTTCCGTCTCCGTTGGGCCGGGACTTACTGCATTGACCCTTATCTTTCGGGGTGCCAGTTCGAGGGCTGCATTTTTCATAATGGAATTCAGTGCGGTTTTGCTGGCGGAATAAATGGCTGCTGTGGGCATGGTCCGGCTGGCTGTATTGGAGGACAGAAAAACCACAGAGGCCCCATCTTTAAGAAAAGGTATAAACCTACTGAGGGTAAAGAAGGCGCCTTTGAAGTTAATGTCAATCACATCATCGAACACCTTTTCAGTAGCGTCTTCGATACTGGACATTCCCACTATACCTGCATTGATGAACAGGATATCGATCTGGCCGAATTTTTCCTTTACCACCGCTGCCAGGCTCTCGATATCGCGAACGCTGGCCTGATTAGTCACAATCCCTATTACCCCAATAGCCTCTGCCGCCTGCTCAAGAGCCGCTTTTCTGCGTCCGGTTATGATAACAGTGGCCCCCTGTTGCTTAAATTCCTTCGCGGTCGCAAAACCGATCCCACTATTGCCGCCAGTGACAACGGCGATTTTGTCTTTTAGAAATTCCATATTTTTAGATTGAGGAGTCAAATTTACCGGATAATTGGTATAACTTTGTTACCAGTATCACGGAGTATACCAATATGGGAGATCAGGCAAAAAAAGAAAAAATAAGACAGGTGTTGTCCAATCCCCGCAACCAGAAGGAGGAAGTGCAGGCGTTGCAGGATACCATCTATGTCATCGGCGGCAAGTGGAAGCTTCCCATTATCAACTCGCTCTGTAACGGAAACAGACGGTTCAGAGACATTGAACGAAGTATACCAGGCATAACGACCCGGATGCTGTCAAGGGAGCTAAAAGAAATGGAAGCAAATAAATTGGTAAAGCGCACCGTTACACCCAACACACCCGTGATGGTCGAATACACGGTAACTTCCTACTGCCGGTCCTTGGGGGATATTATTTTGGAAATGATCAAATGGGGTAAGCAGCACCGAAAAAAAATAATGTCATCCTGAGAGTAACAAAAATGAAGCCGTCCGGCGCGGCGACGTACGCGAACCCTACCTCCACCCACCGCCCAATGCCTTATACAGGTCCACCACCGCTTGCAGCTGCTGCAACCGATCGTTGACGCCGTTCAACTGGGCCGACAGCAGCGATTGCTCCGAGGTCAGCACGTCTGTATAGTTCGTGGCCGAACTGTATTTGAGCAGTTCTTTGGTGAAATCGACCGCCTGTTCCAGCGACTTGATCTGGCCGGCGCGGGTCCGTTGTTTATCGAGCGCTGTCTGGTACACCAGGAAACTATTTGATACCTCAGCTCCTGCCGTCAGCAGCGTCTTCTCATAGGTCCAGAACGCCTCCCGCTGCTGCGCCTGCGCGACGTGCAGCCGCGTCTTATTTTGCCGTTGATTGAAGATGGGCTCGGTCAGGCCGCCGACGATATTGTAAAAGATCGAATTGATGAAAAAGTCCTTGATCGTCAAATTGGAATAGCCCCCCTGCGCGGTGATGGTCAGCTGTGGATAGAAAAAAGTCCTGGCGACATTCACATTCTCGAATGCCGCACGAAAAGCAAATTCCGCCTGCTGCACATCCGGCCTGTTTTGCAGCAACAGCGAGGGCACACCCGGTTGCAAGTCCGTAAAAGGCACTTGCTCCGCAAGCGAGCCCCGTTTGATCTCTCCCGGCACCCTCCCCAGCAGAATGCTCAAGGCATTCTCATTCTCCTGGATATCCAGTTTGATATCGGGTAACAATACTTCGGCCGAAGCCCGGTTGGCATCACTCTGAACCACCGCTGCGCCGGTCGCCAGACCATTCTCCATCAGGGCCTTCATGGTCGAGACATCGTCCAGGCGGTTCCTGACGGTTTGTTGCGTAATGGCCAGTTGCGCGTCATAGGCAAGAAGCTGGTAATAATAACTGGCGATATCGGCTATCAATTGGGTTTGAATAACCCGCCGCGCCGCGTCACTCCCCAGGAAGGCGGCGAAGTAGCTCCGCTTGGAGCTCCTCAGCTTGCCCCAGATATCGGCCTCCCAACTGGTGCTCAAACTGGCAGTGTAGGTGGTGGTCGTCAATTGATAGGACCCGATATACGCCGGAGGAATATCCAATGCCGCCGCAGATTGTTTGACCGGATTGGCCGAGAGATTGGCGCTCAGGGAGGGCAGCAGC